>Ga0307448_100031_pt1 | contig 13428 bp, 10 predicted proteins | sample GoafecBaGen2Rep2_FD_203827 | JGI IMG/M metagenome (GOLD analysis project Ga0307448, IMG submission 203827) | Metatranscriptome of enriched fungal communities from goat fecal pellet, Isla Vista, California, United States - Bagasse, Gen2, Rep 2... ... | reverse complement strand
GTTGATGCGAACAAAAGAAATTTGATATAAGGGTTTAATATCAATGCTAACGACAAAAGTGATACAATGTTATCTAAGTAATTGTTTCTTATTCTCTTATGAAGGGTGTAAGGAGTCAAAATTATATCCTTTTGTCAAATAAATGTTGGATATCTTTAGATGGAAAAAGAAAACGAAAATATGCATTGGTATGTGATGCGTACGCTTGGACGTTTTTGTGAGACAGGGGTCAAACAAAAGCTTGACAGTTGTGGCATTCGTTATTATCAGGCTATGAAAACGGTAGTAAGGACTCTTAAGGGGAAGAAGGTTATATCAAATGAGCCTGTAATCCCCAACCTTTTGTTTGTTTATGGTAGCAAAGAAAGCATATTGCCACACACGGCGGTTGGTAAAAATTTTCAATTTGTGTATAACCGTTGCAGTGGAAAACAAGCTGATTGTCTGATTGTTCCTACAAAAGCAATGGATGATTTTATTCGTGTAGCGGATTCTAAAGAAAAAACACGAATATTTATGCCTGAAGAAGTCCAGTTGACGCAAGGGCAACGTATTCGTATGATAGGAGGAGCTCTGGATGGAGTTGAGGGCTATTTCGTTAAGATGAGAGGAAACAGACGTAAGACTCTAGTTGTTGTGTTGGACGGTTTGTTTGGCATCAGTGCAGGAGTAGAACCAGATATGGTGGAAATATTGAATTGAAAAAAAGAAAAAAGAATTTAAGATACAACGTTATTAATTATGGTGATGGTCAGTAAAAATGGCGGTGATGGAGTTAATGCCGTCGCAACAACACAGCAGAACACAGCTGCTGGAAGCAATAGTGGTTTTTCTATTGCTGATGTATTGGCCTCTTTTGGGGCACATTGGTATTGGTTTATAATATCGGTGGCAATCTGTTTGTCTGTTGCGTGGTATCATTTGGCAACAACATCGCCTGTGTATACAAGATCTGCGATGCTTCTCATAAAGGATGAGAGCAAAGGAGCTTCTGTTGCAAACATTGCGTCAGAGATGCAGGATATTGGGTTGGTTGCAAGCAAATCCAATCTTAGCAATGAATTGATTTCATTGAAATCTCCTACATTGATGACACAAGTTGTGAGAGAATTGCAATTGATGGATTATTATAAGATTCCTGTTGAACTTAGGGAACAAGATATATATGGGAAGTCACCTGTTAAAGTCATATTTGATGCTTCCAAAAAAGAAGACATCGATTTTGTTTCATTTAAGATCATGTTGAAGGATGACGACGAAGTCGAATTGTATGATTTCAATAACAAGGGCGTCGAGGACAACAAAAAAGTCATTGTTAAAATTGGAGATACCATCTCAACCCAAACACCAGTAGGACATCTTATGATTTTTCATACTGGAGTAGAAGGTTGTAATTATAAGAACATTAATTATTATCGTACTAGTGTCGATGCTGCTACTAATACGTATAATGTAGCACTTTCTGTAGGTTTGGTAGATAAACAATCGACAGTTGTTAATCTGTCGATTACTGACGAATCTATTGAAAGAGCGACAGACGTGATAAAAACGGTAATAAATGTATATAATGACAATTGGGTACACGATAAGAACAGAATTGCAGAAAGTACTTCTGAATTTATATCCTCTCGTCTTGGTGTGATAGAGTCGGAATTGACTGGAATTGATAAGAATATTGCGAACTTTAAGGGAAAGAACCTGCTGCCGGATATTACGGCTGTATCCCAGTTGTATTTGCAGCAGAATTCTGCGACAAAAGATCGTTTGCTTGAGTTGAACAATCAGTTGTCTATGCTTGAGTATATTCAAGATATTCTTAGAGAACAGAATTTTGACAATCCATTGCCAATTTCTTCAAGTATGTCCAGTGGAAATGTTCAAAGTCAGATAGCGGAGTATAATAAGATTTTGCTTGAACGAAATAGAATGCTTGCAAACAGTAGTGAGAACCATCCATTGGTAAAAGACCAGACAAAGCACCTGAATGCAATGCAGTCGGTGATCTTGCAGAGTGTGAACAATGAGATTGCCTCCCTATCAATGCAGATTAAGAATGTAAATGCGCAGGAGTCAAGAACTGAACGTCAGTTGGCGAGAAATCCTAATCAGGCTAAGTATTTGTTGTCTGAGGAACGTCAACAGAAAGTCATGGAGGGATTGTATTTGTTCTTGTTGCAGAAACGAGAGGAAAATGCTTTGTCTCAAGCATTTACGGCTTACAATACCCGTTTGATTACAGAACCGCGTGGAAGTAATGCTCCTGTAGCTCCTTTCCGTCCAATGATATGGATGTTAGCTCTTGTTGCTGGATTGCTGATTCCAGCAGCTATTATGATTTTGATAGAAATGAGCAACACAACGATCCGAGGCCGTCAGGATGTAGAAAGATTAGCTGTGCCATTTGCAGGAGAGATACCTCAGTGTACTAAAAAGGAAGGAAACACAGAAGGCGGAATCACTCTTGTTGTCAAGGAAAATTGTCGTAATATCATAAATGAGGCATTTCGTGTTGTACGAACGAATGTAGACTTTATGCTTGGCAAAGGCAAACTTCACAAAGTAGTGATGTTCACTTCTTTAAATCCTGGCAGTGGAAAAAGCTTCGTTTCTGCTAACCTTGCTTATTGTATGTCGCTTAAGAAGAAGAAGGTAGTCGCAGTAGATTTGGATTTACGTAGAGCCTCATTGTCTCAAGTAGTTGACAGACCTCATCGTGGAGTCGTTGACTATTTAAATGGAGAAAAAAAGAGTTGGAGAGATGTTTTGGTACATGTTGAGGATAGCACATTCGATGTGATTCCAGTTGGTGAAGTGCCACCAAATCCAACAGAATTGTTGTTTAATGAGGATTATCTTCCAAGGATGATTGAAGAACTTAAACAAGAGTATGATTATGTGTTTATCGACTGTCCTCCTGTCGATGTCGTTGCGGATGCGAATGTTATCTCAGAGTATGTTGATATGGCATTGTTTGTTGTCCGTGCGGGATTGATGAAAAAGGATATGTTGCCAATTGTTGACACATTCTACAACCAGAAAAAATTCCCGTCTCTTTCATTGATTCTAAATGGCACTTCAGTGACTAAGACTATGGGAACAAAATATGGCTATGGCTATGGCTATGGTTATGGTAATTATATTAAAGAATAAAACAGAAATAAATTTTACTGAGATACTAAAATGAAAGGCCTGTTTAGTAAATTTACGCATTGGTATTTTTCTAAAGATGCGTTGTCATATTGGTTGGTATTGCTTATGGACTGTCTGATTGTTATCGGAACCAGTTTCTTTGTACATGCCATGGTTACAAGTGGTGCTAGTACACTTGCCGATTTCGGTCCATTGTTACTGACATTTTGTGCTTACTTGGTGTTTTATCTTATCGGATTTAAGTTAAGGTATACATACAGTGGAGTGTTGAGATACTCTTCGTTTGTTGATTTGATGCGTTTATGGTCTGCTACTGTAATTGCTATTACATTGATTTTTATTGTAAGACATACTACAGACATTGATCGATATTTGAGACCATTGACATGGAATGAGTTGCTAGCTACGTGCGTTATGTCAACTTTGATTATGTGCTTTGTCCGCATAATGACAAAATATTTCTATGATGTTTATTTTGTGGAAGCTTCTGTTCAAAGAGTGTTCATTTATGGAGTAAAAGAGGGTGGTGTCGCTTTGGCAAAAAGTATCCAGGCACAAGAATCTAAGTATGAAGTTACAGGTTTTGTTTCTGATGTTGAAAGTGACGCGCATCATTTGCTGATGGGAGTGAAGATTTACGCAAATGACGACAAGTTGGTCAGCAGAATGCGTCAGAAGAATGCTACGGTGTTGATGGTGTCGCCTTTGAAATCAGAGGCAATTAGAAATAATCAACAGATGGCAGATGCATTGGCTGAAGCAGGAATCAAAATCTTGATGTATAACCAACAGGAGTGGGATGGAAAAAGTGACTTGCGATATACTCATTTGAAAGAAGTAGACGTGGAGGATTTGCTGCCACGTAACCAGATAGAAGTTGATTTGGATGCGATCAGCAACGTCTTAAAAGGAAAGAGTATTTTGATTACAGGTGCTGCAGGTTCAATCGGATCTGAGATAGTAAGACAAGTTTCAGAGTTCAAACCTAGCCAGTTGGTCCTTGTTGATCAAGCTGAGACACCTCTTCATGACATCAGATTGATGATGGCTCGCAAGTTCCCTGACATTCCAGCTGAAACAGTGACTGCAAGTATTCATCACAGGATTCATATGGAAATGTTGTTTGAAAAATACAAACCAGAGTATGTATTCCATGCTGCGGCATATAAGCATGTGCCGATGATGGAGGACAATCCGGGCGAGGCGGTCGTAAATAACATTGACGGCACACGTATTATGGCGGATTTGGCTGTCAAATACGGAGTGAAAAAGTTTGTGATGGTATCTACAGATAAGGCTGTTAATCCAACAAATGTGATGGGATGTTCAAAACGTATCTGTGAGATGTATTGCCAGAGTTTGGATAAAGAGATCAAGGAAGGAAAAATTAAGGGCTGTACTGAATTTGTTACCACACGATTTGGTAACGTTCTTGGTTCCAACGGTTCAGTGATTCCATTGTTTAAGGAACAACTCAAAGCAGGAGGTCCGCTTACTGTGACGCATCCTGATATTATCCGATATTTTATGTTGATACCGGAGGCTTGCAAACTGGTACTTCAGGCTGGAACTATGGGCCATGGAGGAGAAATATTTGTTTTTGATATGGGAAAACCGGTTCGTATTGCGGATTTGGCAAAACGAATTATTCTACTTTCCGGAGCAACCAATGTCGAAATCAAATATACTGGTTTACGAGATGGAGAGAAATTGTATGAGGAATTGCTGAATAAGGAGGAAAACACAAAACCTTCTTCTCATCCAAAGATTAAATTGGCTTCTGTTCGTGAACTTGGATATTCGGAAGTATGTAGCCAGATAAGCAAGCTTATCGAGATCACAAAGAATGGTTATGACGATATGGGCATTGTTAGACAGATGAAAGTATTGGTGCCCGAGTTCAAGAGCAAACATTCAAAATACGAGGTGCTTGACAAAGAGTAATAGTTTATTTGCTTTAAGTTAGGCTGTATACAAAAGAGGACAACTACATAAAATGGCAGAATCAAGAGTTCAAAAGACATTGTTGAATGCAAAAGTGAATTTGATATTTTACTTTTTGAATTTGGCAGTCACCTTTTTTTCTAGAAAAGTCTTCCTAGATTCGTTAGGCGCGGATTTTTTTGGATTGACTTCTACTATCGGAGGTTTCATTGGATTTCTAAGTTTGGTGGAACTTGGTATTGGAAATGCTATCAGTTTTACTCTGTATAAACCGATGTATGATAAGGATTATCCAAAATTAAATGAGATAGTTTCTGTCTTAGGATACTTCTACTATATAGTAGGTTTTATAATTCTTGGTTGTGGTATTGTTTTGGCGATAATGTTCCCATTTATGTTTGAGGGAAAGGGTGTATCGTTACTTTTGGTATATTCAGTGTTTTTCTCTTTTTTGGCATCGGTTCTTTTAACTTACTTCGTTAATTTCAGGCAATCAATTCTAAATGCAGATCAGAGAAGTTATGTTGTAAATGGGTGCACACAGGGAGCCTCGATTATATGTTATTTTTTGCAGATGATAGTCGTGTATTACACAAAAAATCCTTATTTGTGGGTCCTGATTTCTTTACTTACAAGTATAGGATGTGCTATCTACTTGAATGTCAAGATAAATCGTTTATATCCATGGCTTGATGCTAAAATCAGATTGGGAAAAGAAAAATGGAGGGAGTATCCTGAAATTATCAAGAAGACAAAGCAGTTGATGCTTCACAAGATATCCCAATTTGCACAGTTGCAGATTCGTCCATTGATTATGTTCAATTTTGTATCATTGGAATCAATTGGTAAATATGACAACTATAATCTTACAGCAGGAAAGACATCATCTTTGATCGCATATGTACTGAGTGGTAATGTTGCAGGAGTAGGAAATTTGATTGCAGAAGGAAATAAGGAAAAAATACATAAGGTATATTGGGAGTTTTTTGCTTTGAAATTCTTTGTCGCAGGTGTATTGTCTTTTGGATTATGGCATTTGACAGAGCCGTTTTTGACATGTTGGCTTGGAGAACAATATTTATTGACAAAGCTACTTCTTTTCCTTATCATCGTGAATGAGTTCATTTTGCAAATAAGATATACCACAGATTCGTTCATTATGGGGTATGGACTTTTTCAGGATGTTTGGGCACCTGCCGTTGAGACGGTTATTTCCATTATTGTCGCTGTATTAGGTGGATATTATTGGGGATTGGAAGGTGTTATGTTGGGAACGATTGTTAGTATGATTATAATCGTATGCATTTGGAAACCGTATTTTTTGTTTAAGGAAGGGCTAAAAGAGAGTATATGGGGATATTGGATAAATTTTGCTAAATATTCAGTAAGTTTACTTTTTGCAATTGTTATAGGAAACTATTGTATACAATTTTTGACATTAGATCCTTCAGAGTCATATTCAATGTGGGGCATTTATGCTGTGATTATCACATTGGTGTTTTCTGTGATCTTTTTTGTTTTCTTGTTTTTGTTTAATGAGGGAATGAGAGACTTGTCGGCTCGTATTAGAACAATGATAACGTCAAAATTTGGAGCAAAAAAATAGTGCTTTTTGAAAAGACAGTGTTTTTTGAAGTGTTGATTAAAAGGAAACAAATAGTTGAAAGAAATATTATTTAAGGCACCTATATGACGGATTGTTAGATATTTTTCCTTTGAGACTAGAAGTAAGTTTGCTGATTCAGATCACACTCTTATAATAAAAATTCATATATGAAGAAGGAAGTGCTTTTTATGATGGATAGTTTGACATGCGGTGGAGCGGAAAAAAGTATGGTGAGTTTGCTGCCGCTGTTGGATTATGATAAGGTTAATGTGACTTTGTTGCTTTTTGCTAGAGGTGGTGTTTTTGAAATGTATGTTCCGGATCAGGTAAAGATTGTTAAACTATGTTTGCCGTCTGATATAAAAATGAAAATGTCGCTTTTACGCTATTCTTTTCAAATAAGGAAAAATAAGTTTATTGGGAAAAAAGAGCATTTGGCGGAAACATATTGGAAGTGTGTAGAAGATAGTTTGCCAAATTATAAGGACTCTTTTGATGTCGCAATCGCTTACCAACAAGGATTCCCTTCATATTATGTCGCAAATAAAATAGTCGCAAAAAAGAAAATAGCTTGGGTAAATGCGGATTTGCAAAAGGCAGGGTACAGTAGCGTTTTCAATTCAAAAATATATGGGAAATATGACAATGTTGTCGGAGTAAGTGATGCTGTGTCTGAATTTCTTGTATCACAGAAATATGTTGAGGATGAATCGAAGGTGGTGACTGTATATGATATCCTAAATACAGAGTTGATCCGTTCCATGTCTAAAGCGGATGGATTTACGGATGATTTTGATGGAATACGTTTGTTGACGGTAGGTCGTATGGTTCCTCCCAAAGCGTATGATTTGGCTGTCATGGCTGCAGAAGAATTAAAGACAAGAGGCTATAAATTCAGATGGAGTTTTGTTGGAGATGGTTCGGATCGTCCAATGGTGGAAAAAATGATTGTTGACCGACGGTTGGAAGGTTATGTCGAATTGTTGGGTGAAAAGCCTAATCCTTATCCATATATGGCAGCTTGTGATATTTATGTTCAGACCTCACGGTTTGAAGGATTCGGATTGACGGTTACTGAGGCTAGACTTTTGGGTAAGGCTGAAGTGTGTACAAATTTCCCGGCTGCATATAATCAGATAGTGGATGGAGAGAACGGTATTATATGTGAGATGGATCCTAAATCTATTGCTGACAAGATTGAAATGTTGATGACCAATAAGGAACTGAAGGAGCATTTGGAAACAACAGTTCAAAAGGAAGTTAATAACACTGCTGAGACAGAAAGTGCGAAGGTAAGAACAATGTTGTCATAAATTGAACAATATGAAAGTAGCTACAATAACTTGTCATCGTGTATATAACCATGGTGCTGCATTACAAGCATGGGCTTTGGCGTCATATATAAAGAGAGAAGGACATGAAGTCAATATAATAGACTATCGTCCGGAATATTTGAGCGGACAATTTGAATGGAAGGTAAATAATCCACGTTTCGACAAGCCTATTGTGCGTTGGTTGTATTTATTAGCGAAGTATCCTTCATGGAAAAAGTCTCAAAAGCGAAAAATCGCATTTGATTCTTTTGATGCCAAATATATTGCTCCGTTGGTTACTGAAAAAACATATACGACGTGTGACGAGTTAAAAAATGATCCGCCGAAAGCAGATGTTTATGTGGCAGGAAGTGATCAAATTTGGAATACAGAGCTGAAGAATGGAACGGATGCTTCGTTCTATTTGGACTTTGGTGGAACCGAGGTCAGGAAAGTCAGTTATGCGGCCAGTTTCGCGACAAAGTCATTAAGGCAAGGTACAGAAAGCTTTGTCAAAAGTAAATTAGCAAACTTTGATTCTATAGCTGTAAGAGAACCTTCTGGTCTGAATATTTTGGAGAACATGAATTATTCAGGTTCACTTGTATGCGACCCGGTTTTCTTGTTGGATGCTGATGTTTGGAGTTCAGAGTATCAGATGGCTGAAGGGTCTGATGAAAAATATGTGTTAGTGTACGATTTTGAAGTCAGTAATGAAGTGAAATCTGTAGCTGAAAGAATTGCCAAAGAAAAAGGATTGAAGATATTTTCTATAGGCCCATACCCGTTATCGTATGCCACAAAAAACTATATAAATTCAGGTCCTGATGTGTTTGTGGCATTAGTAAAAAATGCGACATGTGTTGTAAGTAATTCTTTTCATGCGACTGCTTTTTCTTTTATATTTAAGAGAGACTTGTTTGTTGTGAAGCGAGCTGACGGATTGAATTCGAGGATGCAGGAATTATTGTCAAGATATGGGTTATCAGACAGACTTGTTGATAGTAAAGCCCCATCTGAGATCCTATTATCTCATATTGACTACGAAAAAGTAGACGATATTTTGAAAGCTGAAATAGAGCGATCAAAAGAATGGCTTATAAATAATATTATATCTGAAAAAAATGCCTAAGGTCTCTTTTATAATACCGGTTTACAATGCCGAAAAATGTGTGAGCAAATGTCTGGAGAGCATTATTTCTTTGTCATTCAAAGATTGGGAAGTGATAATTGTAGATGATGGTTCGAAGGATTCCAGTGCAGAAATATGTGACCATTATGCAGAAAAAGATAGCAGAATAAAAGTATTTCATAAGTGTAATGGTGGTGTCAGCAGTGCGAGAAACCTTGGCTTGTCTGAAGTGTCTGGGGAATATGTGACATTTGTTGATTCTGATGATTTTGTTAATGAGGATTATTTGTCTTTTTTTTCTGATGAAAATGTAAATGAAGATGTTATATTCTCTTCTTATGAAATCATTAATGCAAAGGAACAGAATAAGATACCTTTTGGTGTAGTTTTGAATGGCAAAAAAGAGGTTGTTGATTTTGTGTCTAAGTATTTGTATACTAAGCATATAATGCCACCTTGGGGCAAAATGTTTAAGTACAGTATTGTTCACGATTTAAGGTTTGACGAATCTTTAAGGAGAGGTGAGGACACAAAATTCAGTTTGATGTCTTTGAATAAATGCGAATCGTTGCGGTCTGTAGGAGATAGTATTTATTATTATGATCTTCCTGTTTCAGAAAGTAAGTATAGAATGAACTTTCAGGAGGCGACATCTCACATGAAATCAATTTTTGAGGCATATGAGGCGACTGCATTTCGAAATGAATCGTTTGCGGACGGATTATTTCATATATTTATGAACAGTGCAACTGCTGAGATTCAGTATCATCCAATCTCATTCTTTTTTAATGAAACTGTAAGAAAATGTGCTGAATTTGTAGGAAAAGGTTCGATAAAGGTTAGATTGACATACATATGGTACAATAATATTGTACGAAACTCTATTTCTAATTTTTTAAGGGAAAAGAAACAAACACTTAGAAATTTATGAAGGAAAGGGTTCTTTATCTTGATGTGGTGAGAATTATTGCATGTTTAATGGTAATAATGATGCATTCTCCAGTTGTATTACATGAAAGCGAAAATAGTACACTGCCAGCATTGATATCATTGTTGATGTTGCCATGTAATGGTTTGTTCTTTATGACAAGTGGAGCTTTGCTGTTAGGTACGGGTATGCCGTATGGCAAATTTATGATGAAGAGACTTATCCGATTGTTTTTTCCAGTGTTTGTATGGAGTGTTGTATATATATTTGTTGACGCGTATATGTATGATATTCCATTCAGAGAGTCGCTTTTACAAATTTGTTGGATTCCATTCCATTATGTAAATGCAAATCAAGCCTTATGGTTTGTTTATGCTCTTTTAGGATGCTATTTTATTGTTCCCATTGTGGAACCTTGGTTACAAAGGTCATCAAAGAGAGAGGTTGAAACACTATTGTTAATGTGGATTGTCTCTATTGGTCTGCCCATGGTAACGTGTTACATAAACATACCAAAATTTGACCATCTTTCTTCTTGGTATTATTTGGGAGGCTTTTTCGGATATTTGCTTATGGGGTGGTATATGACAAAATATGAAATATCATGGAAAAAAATAGTCATATCTCTCATATTGGCGTTTTTATTTTATGTGGTGGTAAATATTCAAAGTCCATCTGATTGGAAATATTACTGTTATTTGCATCCGTCCACGGTATGTTACTCTTTCGGATTGTTTGGTATGATTATGAAGTTGGTTCCAGCCAATTGTTCTGATAAAGTAAAAAGTATATTGGCTTCATTGTCCGCATGTTCCTTTGGGGTATATTTGATACATGTTTTATTCCTTTCTAAATTTCTGAAAAATACTGATTTTTTAGATTCAATGTCAATGGAATGTGCTATAGTAGCCAGATGGTTTTTGACGACAATCGTTTGCTTTTCAATTGTCATGCTGCTGAGAAAATTACCTTTCAGCAAATATGTAATTGGATGATCAATATGTTTATTAGAAGATAATGTTTTACAAAAGAAATAGTTAACATGAAGGAAAGAAAAATATATCTTGATTTGATAAGAGTTATTGCATGTATTATGGTGGTGATAATGCATTCTCCTATTCCTGCCACAATAAATCCGGAAACTGTAAACTATGGACCTTTTCTTGTGTGTAACAGTTATTTGACTACACCTTGTGTGCCTCTTTTTTTTATGGTAAGTGGAGCGTTGTTGCTCCCATGCAAGGAGGGTGTTGGGGCATTCGATTATTTAAAAAAGAGACTGAGTAAAGTATTAGGACCTACTTTCTGTTTCACAATTCTTTATACGATAACATGGGATTTTCCTACGGATGTGAAAGATGCGGTACTTAAACTATTGTCTGTTCCGTTCTGTGCTCACGGACATGGCGTTCTCTGGTTTATGTATACATTGGTTGGATTATATTTATTGATTCCAATATTGTCCCATTGGGTAAGAAATGCTTCAAAAAGGGAATTAGAGTTGTATTTGTGTATATGGGGAGTTACTTTGCTATATCCATTTATTGGATTATTTCTTGAAATAGAAACAAGAACACATGGTATTTTGTACTATTTTACTGGTTATGTTGGATACTTTCTGTTGGGTCATTATCTGTCAAAATATGAAGTGTCATTGAAGATATTGGTAGTTTTGGCGATATTGATGTTGCCATTGCCTTTATTAGATAAAAAACTTGGATGGGAACTTGATTTTGAAACCGCATTTTGGTATTTATCTATAACAGTAGCGATAATGACAGCAACTTGGTTTGTCGCCATTAAAAAATATTTTGGTCATCTTACTAAATTAGATGGTTTTTGTGGTAACTTTGTAAGTTTAACGAGTAATTTCGGTTTTGGAATATATTTGGTTCACATTTTCCTTATGAGAGCATTTATATGGTATTTCCCATTTGTACAATGTATTTCAAACTATTATTTACAGACTTTGGTTGTTGCCATATTAACATTTGCTGGATCCTGGCTGTTCTCATGGTTAGTCGCCAAATTGCCATTTTCGCAATATATTATTGGCTACTCATCATCAAAAAAATAAGAATATGAAAAAAAGAATATTCATCAATATACATTATTTGGAAATCGGAGGCGCGGAAAGAGCTTTGTTAGGCTTATTGGCAGCGCTAGATCCAGAGAAGGTTGATGTTGATTTGTTTGTGAATCAGCATACTGGAGAATTCATGTCGCTTATCCCTGACTATGTAAATCTTCTTCCTGAGGTGCCAGAATATACATGTATAGAACGACCTATAAAAGATATTGTAAAAGAGGGGCATCTATTTCTAGCGTTTCGTAGAATCTTGGCAAAGTATAAGCATAGTCAGTATCTAAAAACATTATCTGAAAATGAAAAGGCTCACGACGCGAGTGTTTTCCAATATGTTATGGATGAAGTAGACGCTTCTTTGCCATCATTGTTTCATTTGGGAGAATATGATCTAGCAATCAGTTTTTTGCAACCACATAATACAGTTTTACATAAAGTAAAAGCGAAGAAAAAAGTGTGTTGGATCCACACTGATTATAGCACAATTCACGTCAACCATGATAAAGAACTTCCATTGTGGATGGGTTATGATTATGTCGCATCCATTAGCGATGATTGTACCACTACCTTTCTTCAGACTTTTCCAGAATTGTCAGACAAGATTGTGTTGATAGAGAATATTTTGTCTCCTTTATTTGTCAGACAGCAGGCTGATATGGATGATGTAAGTTCTGAAATGCCGTCGAATGAAGGGGAGGTAAAGATTTTGACAATAGGTCGTTATTCTGCGCAAAAGAAAATAGAAGGCATTCCTCATATTTGCGCGGAAATGGAAAAAATGGGAGTAAACTTCAAATGGTATATTATAGGTTACGGACCAGACAAATTGATACAAGAGGCGTTAGACAAGTATAAAATGCGTCATCGTATGGTGTTGTTGGGCAAGAAAACAAATCCGTATCCATATATCAAAGCATGTGATATTTATGCTCAGCCTAGTGTGTACGAAGGGAAAAGTGTGACCGTCAGAGAGGCGCAGATGCTAAAAAAGCCTGTTGTCATTACTGATTATCCGACGGCAAAGTCTCAAATTAAAGATGGTATAGATGGTATTATTGTGCCATTGGATGAGATAGAAACAGCAAAAGGAATTGTTGGATTAATCAATGATAAAGAATTACAATCAAGAATAGTGGAATATCTAAGTGCCAATGATTTTGGTAACGAGACGGAAGTCGATAAGATTTATTCGTTAATGGCATGATAATATAGACTAAATATGGTTCCTGATTTTTTATATAAATACGTTTATCACATACTTATAGCGAG
>Ga0307448_100030_pt1 | contig 13494 bp, 11 predicted proteins | sample GoafecBaGen2Rep2_FD_203827 | JGI IMG/M metagenome (GOLD analysis project Ga0307448, IMG submission 203827) | Metatranscriptome of enriched fungal communities from goat fecal pellet, Isla Vista, California, United States - Bagasse, Gen2, Rep 2... ... | reverse complement strand
TGAACCACACATGCTTTGACCTTGATCATCCGATTGATTTTGAGATTATCTCATTCCTGTTGGAAAACAATAAACTTGATTTTATGCTGTAATATATGAAAAGGTATCTTATACAAGAAACATCTTCAATAAAAGAAGCTTTAGTCGCATTAAATAATATAGCATATGATACCTTGTCTTTGCTGGTTATAAATGGAACTGAGCAAATGGTCGGTTCACTCACGGATGGCGATATACGTAGAGGATTGATCTCAGGGGCTCAATTGGACGATCCGGTGAGCACCATCATGCATCGCAATTTCAGGTTTATCAAGAAATCTGAGTATGATGTCTGTTGTCTAAAAGAGTTCCGTGAGTCAAGAATATTCTTTATCCCTATTTTGGATGAATCCAATCATATAGTGGATGTTATTAATCTTCGAAAGTATAAGTCCCATCTGCCGATAGATGCCGTTTTGATGGCAGGCGGTAAAGGAGAACGACTTCGGCCTTTGACTGAGAAAACCCCAAAGCCATTGCTGTTGGTCGGGGATAAATGTATAATAGACCACAATGTTGATCGATTGATTTCATATGGTGTTGATCATATCAATGTGACAGTCAATTATTTGGGTGAGCAGATAACAGATCATTATGCGAAGCCTCGTAATGGTGTGCAGATCAGAACATTCAGAGAGCCGAAATTCCTTGGAACAATTGGCAGCATTAAGTTTGTCGACACCTTTTGCAATGATACGGTGTTGGTGATGAATTCAGATCTGTTCACAAATATAGATTATGAGGATTTCTTCCTTCATTTCCAGTCAAATGAAGCAGATATGTCAGTTGCGGCTGTTCCATATAATGTGAGTATACCATATGGCATTTTGGATCTTGACGGTATAAATATCAAGGGGTTACAAGAAAAACCAAAATACAATTATTATGCCAATGCTGGCATTTATTTGATTAAGAAGAATACTCTTGAGGAAATACCAGATAATGAATTCTTTAATGCCACAGATTTGATAGATAAGCTTATATCAAAGAATAAGAAGGTGATTCGTTATCCTTTGAATGGTACTTGGCTGGATATCGGGACTCCGACAGAATATCAAAAAGCGTTGGATTTTGTGAAACATTTGTAAAGATTAAAATACATTTCGGGCAGATATGAACATCCGATGTTGGCGTTCTATATTTTTTGGCTTTTGTTTTGTCCCCAATGGGCTTTTTTGTTAACTTTGCAATGTTTTTCTGTCATTTCTTAGACGAAAATTTAATTTTTTGCACAAAAGGGATATAATCCTCTATGATTTTAGTATACTATGCGTGTGACTCATTATTTTTGTAAGATTTTGAGCCCTAGTGTCTTGTGTCTAAAATAATTAAAATATCTGTCGGTTTGAAAAGTACAAATCAATATAAAATATGTGTGATCGGCTTAGGTTATGTGGGCCTTCCTCTTGCACGTCTTTTTTCGACAAAGTTTAGAACAATTGGTTTCGATGTCGATAAGAGAAGGGTTGATGCTTTGATGAATTGTGAGGATTCAACAAAAGAGGTCGACAAACAACAGCTTGAAGACGCGATTGCGAATCACGGATTCCGTTGCACTACTGAAGAGAAGGATATTTCGGATTGCAATTTCTACATTGTTGCTGTGCCGACACCTATAGATGAAAACAATCGTCCTGATCTAAAACCGTTGCAGGAGGCGAGTCGGGTAGTCGGACGTGTGATTGGCAAAAATGATATAGTTGTGTATGAATCAACTGTTTACCCGGGAATGACAGAAGAAGAGTGTATTCCTATTGTAGAAAAGGTAAGCGGATTGAAATACAATGTTGATTTCTTTGCCGGATATTCGCCGGAGAGAATCAATCCCGGAGACAAGAATCATACCGTCGAAACAATAAAAAAAGTGACATCAGGATCTACTTCTGAAATCGCTGATATTGTAGACGGAATATATAATCAAGTGCTGATTAACGGCACACATAAAGCTCCAAGTATCAAGGTGGCTGAGGCTTCCAAGATAATTGAAAATACCCAGCGTGACGTTAACATTGCATTTTTCAATGAGTTGGCTAAGATATGCAATGCTATGGGTATAGACACCCATGATGTGATAGACGCTGCGTCTACAAAGTGGAATTTTGTGAAATTGAATCCCGGACTTGTAGGTGGTCATTGCATCAGTGTCGACCCATATTATTTGATACAGAAAGCCCAGGTGTATGGAGTGATGCCTCGTGTGATGTACGACGCGAGAAAGCTAAATGACGGTATGGGTGATTATGTCGCTAACCAGGTTGTGAAATGTATGAATAAGAAAGGCGTGCTTGTGAAAGACGCGAGCATTCTAATCTTAGGGTTTACATTCAAAGAGAATTGTCCAGACATACGCAACACGAAGGTGGCAGATATATTCCATACTTTAACAGAATATACCTCCAACATCACTGTTTGTGACCCTCATGCTGATGCAGACAAAGTAAGGTCGATATATGGAATTTCACTCAATAAAGTAATTCCATCAGCAAAATACGATGCGGTTGTGCTGGCTGTGGCACATGATGAATTCAAGAACATTTCCGTCATCAATTTAAAAAAGAATCCGAGCAGCGTCGTTTACGATGTGAAAGGAGTTTGGAATAGAGAAGAGGTGGACGGAAGGTTGTGATGATGAATTTTAGCAAATTCTTTAATAATTAAGTCAACACAAACAGCGGATTTTTAAATGCTTTTGTAAGAAAACAAGATTTATTTCAGACAAATATCATCTGGTGCGATGATTGTTATTTTGCAAAGAGTGATGTCTTTCGTGTTAAGTACGATGCAAAACGAAGAAGAAAGATAGGAAAAAAATAACAGAAAGCTTTGGTGATGATAGAGTTTGTCTTGTGTTTGCTGGCAATATCTTTTAAAGCTGATAGAGAGGTAATCTTAATTTGGATTAGTTTATTGAAAATCACAAATGACGGATCAATCATTGAAGTCAAAAACCGTAAAGGGGCTAGGGTGGAGTGCTTTGGATAATGTGACAAAGATGGGAGTCACATTCATCGTAAGTATTATATTAGCACGACTCCTTTCTCCGGATGAATACGGATTGATTGGTATCTTGACCATTTTTATTTCTGTTTTTAATGCTATTGTGGATGGTGGATTCACAAATGCGCTAATAAGGAAGAAAGATATTACAGATATAGATTACAGTACTGTTTTTTATACCAATCTTGTTTTATCTGTTTTTATGGCGTTGGCACTATATTTATGTGCCGGTCCGATTGCGAATTTTTTTGAACGAGAAGAACTGGTATCTTTAACACAGGTGATGTCTTGTGTGGTTGTAATAAATGCTTTATGTATTGTACAAAAAGCACGAACAACAAAGAACATTGATTTCAAAACTCAAGCCAAAGTCACTTTTATAGCGTCACTATCCAGTGGTGTGATAGGTATAGCAATGGCATATATGGAATATGGTGTATGGGCTCTTGTCGGACAACAAATTTCTTTGCAATTGACTACCACTGCTTTTTTTTGGATATTCAATAGATGGATGCCAAAATTGATATTTAGTAGAGAGAGTTTTGCTGAAATGTGGTCTTTCGGGTGGAAATTGCTAGTCAGTGGACTGATAGATACTACATGGAAGGAGATATATCAGGTTGTGGTTGGAAAATGTTATTCTCCCGCGACTTTAGGTTTATATACACGAGCTAAACAGTTTAGTCAATTGTTTAGTAGTAATTTGACAAGTATAATCCAGCGTGTCAGTTATCCTGTTTTGAGTAGTATTCAGGATGACCGAGACCGTTTACGTGAGGCATACAAGCGTGTCATTAAGACAACAATGCTTCCTACATTTGTTTTAATGTATGGAATGGCGGCTGTAGCTAAATCAATGGTTATTGTTCTAATTGGGGAAAAATGGCTTGGATGCGTTGGTTTTCTTCAGATTATATGTGTTTACGGAGCTCTTTACCCATTGCATGCGATTAATTTGAATATGCTGCAGGTGCAGGGTAGAAGTGATCTTTTTTTGAAACTTGAAATAATAAAGAAAATTATAGCAATAGGACCAATCCTTTTAGGCATTTTTGTTGATATTTATTTGATGGTGTTAGGAAGCCTTGTGACTAGCTGTATCTGTTATTATCTGAATGCTTATTATTCTGGTCCATTCCTAAATTATGGAATCAAGGAACAGGTTAAAGATATTTTGCCTTCATTAAAGGTTGCAATAGTGATGGCAATACCAGTTTTTGCAATGCAGTTTATTCCATTAAATGCGTTTGTACTGTTGCCTTTGCAGATTTTAGTTGGAGCGATTATTGTGCTAACTATATGTGAAAAGAGTCAGATGCCAGAATATCTTGAAATAAAAGGTATTGCGATGCCTATAATCAATAAAATAAAAAGAAAATAATAATAAATGGACAATAAACTTATTACAGTAACTAGTCCTTTACTGCCTAATCTAGATGAGTTTTATGGACTTTTGAAGCAGATTTGGGATTCAAAGTGGATTACAAATAATGGTCAGTTTCATAAACAGTTGGAAAAGGAACTTGCAGAATATCTTGGCGTTCCTTACTTGTCTCTTTTCACAAACGGAACATTACCTCTTTTGACTGCGCTTCAGGCTTTACGAATTACGGGAGAGGTTATAACAACACCATATACTTTTGTCGCCACAACACATTCTATTTGGTGGAATGGATGCAAACCGGTTTTTGTTGATGTTGATCCCAATACTGGAAATATTGATCCTGACAAAATAGAAGCTGCTATTACTCCAAAAACGACTGCTATAATGCCAGTCCATGTTTATGGTAAGCCGTGTGATACAAAGCGTATTCAGAAAATAGCTAACACTTACGGCTTGAAAGTCATTTATGATGCGGCTCATGTTTTTGGAGTAAAAGAAGACGGAGTAAGTGTTTTGACTGCTGGTGATATGAGTACTCTTTCTTTCCACGCTACTAAGGTATATAATACGATCGAAGGAGGTGCGATGATAATGAAAGATGAAGAAACAAAACGTCGTATTGACGATCTTAAAAACTTTGGCTTCCATGGAGAGACCACAGTTGTCGCACCTGGCATCAATAGTAAGATGGATGAGATGCGTGCTGCATACGGTCTTCTAAATTTAAAGCAGGTGGATTCAGCTATCGCAGCCAGAAAAAAAGTGGCAAAAACTTATTATGAAGCACTTAAGGATGTAAAAGGAATCTCTTTCTATCCATATCTTAAGGATACTTTTGAAAACGATACTCTTCATTATAATTATGCGTATATGCCGATGTTCATTGACGCAGATGAGTATGGAATGACACGTGATGATTTGTATGCGAAAATGAAGACTGCAAACGTATTAGGACGAAGATATTTTTATCCTCTTATTACGGACTTTGACACATATAAAGGATCTCCCGGTGCAGAAAAATCAAATCTTCCAGTAGCACATAAGATGGCGGATAGTGTGATTTGTTTGCCTATGCATCATATACTTTCTGAAGATGATATAAATAGAACACTTGACCTAATCGTAAAGTAAATTATGTCACAAAAGAAACTGATGCTCCTGGGAGGGTTACGCTATCTTCTTCCTTTAATCGAAGAGGCTCACAAGATGGGAGTATATGTTATTACTGCTGATTATCTTCCTGATAACATTGCTCACAAATATTCTGATGAATATTGCAATGTGAGCATTATAGATAAGGATGCTGTTTTGAAAAAAGCGCAAAAGTTGAAGATTGATGGAATTCTTTCTCATGCTGTTGACCCAGGAGTCGTGTCTGCTGCTTATGTCGCTGAGAAAATGGGATTGCCTTTTCAATGTTCTTATGAAGCTGCTTGTATTCTTCAGGACAAATCTCGATTCCGTCAATTCCTTCATGATAATGGTTTTAATTGTCCGAATGCTAAGGGGTATACGAATGCTGAGGATGCATTAAGGGATGTTGATTATTTCAATTGGCCTGTTATTGTAAAACCTGTTGATTCTGCAGGAAGCAAAGGCGTTACAAAAGTTGAAAAGAAAGAAAATTTGTCGTCTGCGATAGATTTTGCACTCTCTTGTTCTATTGGAAAACATTTTATTATTGAGGATTTTCTAGATAAAGTTGGAGCACAGTCGTCTGCAGATATCTTTACAGTTGATGGCAAGTTGGTTTATTCTGCTTATTCAGATCAACTTTTTGATCCAAAAGCAGCAAACCCATATACTCCCGCTATAGAGATTTGGCCTGCAACTATGGAGCAGGAATATCAGGATGACTTGACAAACCAACTACAGCGATTAGTTTCTCTCCTTGGTATGAAGACAGGAATTTATAATGTAGAATCCCGTGTTTGTAGCAATGGGAAAGCTTATATAATGGAGGTCTCTCCTCGTGGTGGAGGCAACCGTATTGCGGAACTTCAGGATATGGCTACAGGTCAGTCGTTGATTCGTGCAGAAATATGTAAAGCATTGTCATTGCCATTAGATGAAATATCATCTCCTGTTTATGATGGCGTATGGTGCAACTATATTGTACATTCTGACAAAGAAGGAACATTAGAGTCAGTGGAGATAGATCCTGAATTTGAGAAAAAGTATATCAAGGACAAAGGTTTCATTGTGAATGACGGAGATAAAATAGTTCCTTTCTCTGGGGCTAATACATCTCTTGGAACATTATTCCTTCGTGCTGAAACAAGAGAAGAGATGGATAAGATCCTTGGCTATATAGAAAGGAGTGTAAGAATAATATTGTCATGAGTTTATTAACATATCTAAAAAGAAAAAAATTTTGGATTGATGATTTCTTCCATGGAGGAAAAATGTGGAAGCATTTCAAGGAAGTGATGTTTATTATTAATAATCCTGATCAAGGTGAAGAAATCAGGAAACGAAAACTTTCTTGTATGTTGGAGTTTGCTTGTGCGAATACAAGATTTTATTCAAAAATTAATAGCAATAAACTGGAAGATTTTCCGGTTATAAATAAACAAATAGTTTTAGATAATTATAATGATTTTGTTACTCCTATAGAAAAAATTCCAGGGCAAATCGGAGATGTGCATGTTCAGAGTACAAGCGGATCTACAGGAACCCCTTTTAGGGTTTGTCAAGATACGGAGTGTCGTATAAGAAGAATAGCGACAATCAAAGCTTGTAATGAACAGGTAGGTTTCCATTCATATGATTTGCTTATGCATTTTAGGGCCGTGAAACGTCATTATGAATTCAATGATGACATAATGTGGAATAGAGAGTACAATATCATATATGTAGATAATGCAAATCTAAATAATGTCAAGGTTGAACGAATAATAAAGACAATTAATGATAATAGAGTTAAGTTTATTCGTGGCTATGTGACGACAATGGATACTGTTACTAGATATGCAGTAGATCACAAAATTGTGTTTAAGCATAAACCGCTCTTTATTGCTGGAGGAGAATTGCTTACAGAATCTCTTAAAGATAGAATAGTAAACGAACTTGGATGTTCGGTTATCTCGCAATATGCAAATGAAGAAAATGGAATATTTGGGCAATCTGATGTAAATGGATGTCCTACTACTATGATACTAAACAGGGCTAATTGTTATATTGAAATATTAAAATTAGATTCTGATGAACCAGTAGATAATGGTGAGTTGGGACGAGTTGTAGTAACAGATTTTACTAATCATGCTATGCCATTAATTCGTTATGATATTGGCGATCTTGCAAAAGTCGGCAGTGTTACTGAGGGTGGAATAATGCTTAGTATAAAGTCTCTTTCTGGAAGAAAAACCGATATGATAATAAAAACAAATGGAGAATACGTTGACTTTTTTAATAGTATATCTAAAGATGTGGCTCATTCTCCGACTGTTAAACAATGGCAGTTTATACAAAATGGACCTAAAAACTATCTTCTGAATTTATGTTTAAGTGATAAAATGTGGGAATCAAACAAAGATCACTACATTCAATTGGTTAAGGAGGTAGTCGGAGAGGATGCTGATGTAGAAGTTGATTTTATTGAAGAAATTCCTGTTTTAAATTCAGGGAAAAGAAAATTGATTATAAATAATTGGAAGAAATCCTAGATATGAAATATGTACACGACGTTACTCTTTCTGATATTGAGGTAAAGAATATATTGTTCCAATGTGACGAAAAATTTGTGCCTCCTAGGTGGACTGATGAACGATTAATGGAACATTCAAAAAAGCTAAATGATTTCGCTTGTAAGGATTTGGTTGTTGAAAATAATACAGTCATTGGTTGTAATATGTATTATGTGAACAAAGATACGCATATAGCATTTATTAGTATAATTGCAGTGAATAAGCAATATAGAGGACAATCAATTGGTTCGTTGATGCTTGATAAAATGAAAGAAAATTTAGATGATTCGATATCAACGATTCGTTTGCAGGTGAGTATGGATAATATAGGTGCTCAAAAATTTTATAAAAAACATGGATTTGTGGAGATAGAAACTGGAGAATCAAAGAATATGATGGAACTTAAAATATAAAGGATGTGTTCCAAAGAATGAATAATTGTTGTTAATTGAGAGAGTGATACTTATACGTCAACAATTTGATACAACAATTAAGGGGACGTAATATATTAGCATCGACCGTTATCATAAATTCATAGAAAACAAAGATTATTTTGAAAATGTGTAGCGAAAAAGTTTCGCTGTTATGACTTTGATGTTTTAGGCAAACTAAAAACATAAAGGAATATAGTTAGTTTTCGACCATAAAATTCAAATGGTTACCTTCTGCATAAAAAATATGGTTTGTGAAGATAGGTAAAATGAAAATATAAGATGATGTTGCGTTTTTTGCAATTAGTCATTTGGTTGTTTAATAAGTAGATTTTGTAAATTATGAACATATGTGTTCCTTTTCCAGATATAGATTATAAGGTATTGGTTAAATGTCCAACTTATAACCATTCAAAATTTATATGCGATGCATTGAATGGCTTTTCTATACAGGAGACGGATTTCCCATTCATTTGTATTGTAGTTGATGATGCAAGTAAGGATGAAAATCAGGAAGTGATTCGACAATATGCAAATGAAAATTGCGATATGACGAAAGCTGGGATTTCTGAGGATGACATATCAAAATATATTAGAGTCCCTCATAAGACAAACGAGAATTGTGTGTTTTTGTTTTGTTTATTGAAGGTAAATTTGTTTTCTAAACCAGAAAAACAAGAAATATATAAGCCTTATCGTGCTGTTTGTGAATATGAAGCATTTTGTGAAGGAGATGATTTTTGGACTGATCCCTTGAAATTACAGAAACAAGTGGATGTGATGGAAAAAGATCCCCAAATAGGTTTTGTTTATACGGCATTTTCTACAGTCAAGGAGGATGGACAAGCCCAAGAGTATCCATGGTGTGAAGAAAGAATGCTTCGTTCGCATAGTGGTGATTTGTTTGCAACATTGCTTGACCATAATAATATTCTTACACTGACAGTCTGTGTAAGACAACATTTGAATGAATTGTATTTAGAATTATCAAAAAAAAATTCTATAGGAATAGACTATTATCTCTTTTTGATTTTAGCTGGATATTCAGAAGGCTTTTATCTTCCTGAAAAAACAGGAACGTATAGAATCAATTCAAATGGAATGGTGCAATCTTCGGGTGAAAAGGTCAATGTCTTATGTAATAAGTCGCTTATTGCTGCGTCATCTCTATATCTAAATGGAGTATTTCCACAGAGATCATTTTGGAATGACATCAATATTCGCAAGATGATAATATTGAGATTGTTGCGATTGATGAAAAAAGGATGGCTTTCTAAATCTGAATTTAATAAACTTATATTTACTTCATTCAAAATGATTTGTTTGACAGGTGTTGTGTTGATGGAACTGACTGTTAAAAAATTATCAAATCGTATTGGAATAGTCAAGGAAAGAAATAAGGAATTTTGACACTGTTTGGCGAATTTTTAGCTTATTGTTATATTGTTATTAAAGTGTTTTGTTATGTTATTTTTGGGCCAATTTGTTGACGTGTACCCTGTGTAAACGAAGTCTTTGAGATTATAAAGTCGAGTTGGTGTAAAGCTTTTGATTGATACTTTCCTCCTATTTTGCAAATGAGGATGGGGGAGAATACTGAAGAGACAGATGAACATACATGTTTTCTATATAGCTTTCGGCTTAGTTCGCTTGGATAAACATTGTATGTGGAAGGTAATGTGGTAAATCTTTCAAATCTGGAATAGAGATTAGATTCTAAAAATTTGTATCTTTGTCCAGAAATGTCGGGATGGGCTTTTTTTTCAATTTTTGTCAGATTCCCGCTGGTTGTAAAAGTTAATGGTTCTCTTAGAGTTAACAATAACTGATCTGATAAGTGGTTGTATTGTAGTTCTAATAGTTTATTTTCATAAACATCATTGAACGATTAGAAAATGTCAACAGCTGTAGTTATATTAAATTACAATAATTCTCAGGATACTATTAATTGTATTAAGAGTGTTGAGACTTTTAATACGGCAGATATTAAATACATTGTTGTAGACAATGGTTCCACAAATCATAATGTGGTGGATGAGATTTCGCTCTTTTTAAGAGAATCTTTTTCAGACACTTTGATTCTTCATGATGACCATGCCTCAATATCTGATTTGCCTCGTATGACATTTCTGATTTCAGATAAAAATGATGGATACGGAGAGGGTAACAATAAGGGACTCCGGTTGGCCTATAATGATAAGTCTATTGATGATATTCTTATTTTGAATAATGACATATTGTTTGTGGAGGATATTATTCCCAATATGCAAAAGGTCAGGTCGACTTTGGACGATTGTGCGATTATAAGTCCAATCCTCTTTAAAAAGGGTCTTGAGGAAATAGACTATAATTGTGCAAGAAAAAACCATGGCGAGTGGGAATTGATTTTGACTTATTTGTTTTTATATAAGGATTTCTTTGGATATATCTCAAAAAATGAGAGACGAAGAAAATTGTTTATGGCAGATCCTGAACTACAAAACAATGATATATTGCCAATAGAGTTGCCTAGTGGTTCATGTATGTTAGTCTCAAAGGATTTGATCAAGGAGGTGGGAGGTTTTGATAATCACACTTTTTTATATTTCGAAGAGAACATATTATATAAAAAAATTAAAAGATTAAACAAGAATAATTATCTGTTGCCAAAGGTGAAATGCATCCATCTGGGTGCTTCATCTACAAAAAAGACAAGTGGGGCTTTTTTGTTAAAATGCTCATTGAGCAGCGCTTCTCATTATTTATCTTGTTATTGCCAAATGAATATTCTTCAGGATTGCGTATGGAGAATAGCAAAGTTCTTGTTCAATATTAAAATTGGCATTTTAAAGTTGGTAAGGTAATGCTTTTCTTTGTCGCATTATTTGTTTTAGGTTGTCTTTCGGCTTTTGTCTTTACTAAATTCAAACCAGTACTGGCATTGTTGGCTTCTTATCTGTTTAGCATATTGGTATTCCCGTCGCAGGTGAAAATATTATCATTTTCTCCATCTACAATTTTTAGTTATATGCTGTTTGGTATATCTGTATGTTTGGCTGTAAAGGACAATTTGTATTCTGAAAAAAACAATAAAAAGATATTATCAATAATTTTGATTTATGTATGTTCTTTTTTCTTTCTGCTTCCATTTGGTAGTAAGATGACATTAATAGATCAGATACCAGCACTTAAAATGTTTGTTTTAGGTGTTTTCCCTTTTATTTTTTTTCTGCTCCTTATGAAAAAATCAAGTGATTTTGAGACTATTTTCAAATACATTGTTGTTGTCGCCCTGTTTGTTTTTGCTTATGGAATATTCGCTTATTCGATAAATCAGAATCCATATCTGGTGTTTGTTGATATTGTATATTCAGGAGTGGCAGCGTTGGAGAGAATGTTGGATGAATCGAGAGGTGGGTTGGAAGGTAGATTGGGAGGTACCATTGGAAATCCTGTGTTTTATGCGGGACTTCTATTGATCCTTTTTTATAATTTTTTTGCTCTATATTTAGGTCTAGGAAAAAAACAGAAGGTGTGGAGATTTATAATAGTATTATCATTGATTGGTTTGTTGATAAACTTATTTTTGACAGGTTCTAGGTCCTCTCTTGTAGCATTACTGTTCGGTTTTGGAATTTTCTGTTTAAAATGGATGTCTCAACGAAGACTGGCAATAATAAGCGCGGTTTTAATAAGCGTTTTTGTTATTTCTGCCTATCTGCCGATATTTGGTAAATATCAGGTTTACGTAAACTCAATTGTCTATTTTTGGGATGATTCGAAAAGTGAAGGCGAAATAAAAGGATCTTCTGTAGAAATGAGATTAAATCAGTTGGACGGACTTGCGAATGTTGTAGGTGCAGAAGGTGCTATATTTGGATTGGGCGCAGGATGGATTCAGAAATATATTTCGGAAAATGGTATGCATCCGGTCTTATTGGGTTTTGAAAGTTTATTGTTTAGTGGAATTACCCAATATGGTATTATAGGTTTTATACTGTTGTATATATTATTGTTTGTCGCCATGTTCCATTTGTGCTGGATGTTTTACAGAAGAGGAAATCTAAAAGGTCTTGAATTTAGATTTATTGTATGTTATCTTACATCTTATATGATTTATGCTTTTATGACTGGCCCCTTTTTTTGGGAATTTTTTCTATGCAGCTATGTCATCATTCTAAAATATTTTCTTGACAAGAACAGAGAAAAGAGTTTGCTGCTCAAAAAGCTTTATCTGATTTGTCAATTAAAAAACAATAGTGTACCCAATGCGGACAGTTCTATTTGATTTATTATCATCGCAGCCAAATGACGGTGCAAAACGTCATGGCGGAGGTAGATATGGAGAAGTCGTTTTGAAACGAATAATAGAGAGAGGTTTAAGTGTGTCTTGTTTCTATGATTCGTCTAAATGGCTTAATCCAGAAATTGAGGATTTGACAAAATCACATAATGTCCCTCTATGGGATGTTCATAAAACTCCATTGACAGAAATAGTAAAGGAAGGAAAATTTGATGTTGTCTATTCCCCACTACCATTAGATATGCCGGAAATCAATCTTGATTGCTTTGTTTTGGGTACAATTCATGGATTGAGACGTTTGGAAACACGTATTGATTGGCATGCTTTCCGGTATAAGTCTAAAATGAAAGAATATTTACGTCTTTTTATTGTTAAATTGTTTCCTAAAATAGGATTGAAAAGGGAGTTTTCCGATTTTGGGTCTCTGACAAAAAAAGATAGGTTTCGTTTTGTCGTGGTATCTAATCATACAAAGAATTCTTTGAAAGCATATTTCCCACAGTATAGAGATTTAGATATTCCAGTGTTTTATAGTCCATCAACGTCTTCTTCAAAAGAACGTTCAACTTTAACAACGCAAAAGTATTTTTATATTGTTAGTGCTAATAGATGGGAGAAGAATGCGTTGCGAAGCATAATGGCGTTAGACAGGTTGTTTTCTAATGGATATTTGAG
>Ga0307448_100028_pt1 | contig 13560 bp, 2 predicted proteins | sample GoafecBaGen2Rep2_FD_203827 | JGI IMG/M metagenome (GOLD analysis project Ga0307448, IMG submission 203827) | Metatranscriptome of enriched fungal communities from goat fecal pellet, Isla Vista, California, United States - Bagasse, Gen2, Rep 2... ... | reverse complement strand
TCGAAAGAAAAAAAATGTCAAAACAAAAACGAAAATGATCTTGTTCCTATGGATTCGTATATTGTCAAGCAGTCTTGGAAACTGACTAAATTGAAATACGATATTACCAAGGTTGAAAAGAACTTGTTCTTTAAAATAATTGAGCTTTGTCAAAAATACGAAAAAGGAGAATCTCTGAATAATGGGTATGATCTTGAACTTGTTGTAGGAAAAATGTCAGGAAAGGAGTCTCCTATTATAACTTTTCCAATTAAAGACATGATAGGGAATAGCCATCGTGATTATGATATATATAGAACTGGAATAAAGTCATTGGCAACAAAACCTTTCCATATGCCAGATCAGGAATGGGATTTCAATCAAGTAAACTTGTTTGAAAGGGTACAAGGATCTGAAAAGAAAGGTGTTTTCAAGGTAAAAATGACTGAGACATTTTGGGAACTGTTTCATGATTTGAAGATTTTCAAGCTAATTGATACAGGAGTTGTCTACAAGTTTCGTAGTGTATTTACTTCAAGAATGTATGAGATTCTTGTTGGTAACCAAAACAGGATAGGATATAAATTAGACAATCTTATGAAATTGTTTAGCAAGGAGACATATACTCCCGCTCAATTCATTAAGTATGTAATAAAGGTAGCTGAAAGTGAAATGAAAGAAATGGAATATTGTCCATTTTACTTTGAATTTACAGTTGAAAAAAAAGGGAAAAAAATAGATACACTTTATTTTGATGTAATTAATAAGAAAAAAGATGATCAAAAGGAGGACATTTCCGAAGAAACAAGTAATATTTCTGAGAATGAGGAGAAAACAAAGGTAAAGAGGGAACTGAATGAAAAAGTAAAAAACTTTGTGATCACTTTCTTTGAAGTTGAAGAGATATCTTCAAGTATCGAAGAAAAACTATTAGGACTTCAGAATATTATTGGAACAGACGCATTACTGAAAGGGTTGAAAAAGGTATATCTCACGATGCAGGATCTTGATCTTAAGACAACACCTGCGGGATATCTTGCGGGAAGCCTGAAGAACATGTACGAGAAAGCGTTGTACCAGCAGAAGAAAGTGGAAAGCGTGAAGAGGACGGCTGTGGATGTCACGGTAAAGGAAAAGAATCAAGAGGATGATCCAGATGTTGTCGGGTTGGATTTCTTCGAGAAGAAGGCCGTATTGGCTGGAGTCAGTGTCGAAGAAATGATAAAGGCTTATAATGCCGAAAAAGTCGGGGATAACAGATATAAAATCAATAACTGATACTTATGAAAGAGAAAAATGCGAACAAGGCGGCATCTTACCAGATGCCTTACGACACGGTTCTCGAGACCAGTGTCCTCGGAGCTATATTGACCGATCCGCGGTCTATGTACGAGATAGCTCCTGTTCTGAAGGAGGACATGTTCTACAACCGTCAGAACGAGATTGTGTATCGTGTATGCAGGAGACTCGACGCTGAAGGTAAAAACATAGACCTTTTCACCGTTTCGGAAGAACTGAAAAAGGAAAAGGAGTTCAATGATGAGAGAATCATGGAGTTCCTTATATATCTGACAGGGCAGTGTGTCAGCACCGCGAATGTGTATGAGCATGTAATAATCCTCAGTTCCCTTTACAAGAGAAGGGAGATGATAAGGCTGGGAGAGGAGTTACAGTCGATGGGCTATGACAGGAGTGTCGATTTCAATGATCTAATGCAGAAGGCGGATTCGGAGCTTTATGCGATGACTGTCGATGACAACAGGCAGACCGTGGAGAGGATTGACTCTATCATGGGGGATGTCATGATGAGTGTGCACGACGCTTCCATGAACGGAGGCATCGTCGGGATTGAATGCGGGCTTCCTTCTCTTGACGCTGTGACGGGAGGATGGAGGAAAAGCCATTTTGTTGTTATCGCCGCCCGTCCCGCCATGGGAAAGACATCATTCCTTCTTTCGATGGCGAAGAACATGGCTGACAACGGGCATCCTGTTCTGATCTTCTCTCTGGAGATGAGCAAGATAGATCTGGGACTAAGGCTCTTGTCGATGGCTTCCGAGATCCCTGTGAGCAGGATAAACGGACAGGAGGGCTCCATTGGTGTTGGCGACAAAATGATTCTGGAGAAGCAGTCCGAGATATTGGCGGGGGATCCTCTTTTTATCGACGACGCCTCCAATCTTACCATGTACGAGCTCGCCTCAAAGGCCAGAAAGATGAAAAGGGAGCACAATATAGAGTGCGTTATGATCGACTATCTGCAGTTGATCACAGGGAACGGCAAGTACGGGACACGTGAACAGGAGGTGAGCGCCATCAGCCGCTCCCTTAAACAGCTGGCTAAGGAACTTGGCGTTCCCGTCATCGCCCTCTCCCAGCTCAACCGTGGAGTAGAGGCAAGAACCGGTGAGAACAAGAGGCCCGTTCTGTCTGATCTGCGTGAGTCCGGAAGCATCGAGCAGGATTCCGACATGGTCGTGCTGCTTCACCGCCCGGAGTACTACGGCATCATGACGGACGAGAACGGAAACAGCACGAAGGGTAGGGCGGAGGTCATTATCGCCAAGAACAGAGGCGGAGCCGTGCGTACTTTGTTGATGCAATTCCGTGCGGAAATCACAAAGTTCGTTGACGAAAAGAACGAGATTACAGTCTTTTAGCGGGTCTTAGGGAGGGGAAAAGTTAAAAAAAATAAATATGGGAAATTTCCCATATATTTTTTGAAAATGATTCTTTATCCGGTCTCTAAAAATATTTATCTTTGCAAAAAAGAAAAAAATAAGAAAAGATATGAAAAATAGATTTTTTTTAATTGCAACTTTAGTTATAGTGCTTCTGGGGGAATGTTTTAAAGCTTATGGAGAAAATTTATGTCCAAATGATCCTGTTAAAACAAAAACAAGTTCTCCCAATAAAGATGAATTTCCTGGAATGGAAAGTTTTGAGGTAAAATATAACAAGGGAAAGAATCATGAAAGTAAATTTTCTATACCTTGCAATTTTAATGATACTTACGAAGATGGGCATGGTGCTAATGGTAATCATGTTACATATAGTGTTTCTACTAATAAAAATATTACTGAATTTACAGAATCTAATTTAAGATACGATGATGTTATTATCTATATAAGTAGGAGTGATTTTAAAGCACGGGGTAATCATAAAAGAGATAACCATTATTGGAATTCAGTAATATTTCAAGAATTAGAGCTTACTTCAAGTATAGAATGGAGTGCTGACAAAAATTCTTGGTTTTGTGCTGATAATTTGGTTTCTCCTCAATTAAAAACTGAAAAGGCGAGTGGAAATTCGTATAACGTATCTTATGTTTTTGCTGGAGAAAGTAATAGAATCATAGGAAGCGAGTTGTGGAACTGTATTATGAATAATCAGTCTGTGAAAAGAACTTATGAAAAAGAAGGACGCATAACAATATATTTTAGGTATGTATTTTTCGCAAAGATGTATTATCTCACAAATGATGGTGGAACTAAAAAAACATCTACTGGATTCCTTCGTCAGCAAGATAACACATGGGGAAGTATTACAATAAAAAGATGTGAAGTAGGAGACTTGAAGGTTGGCAGTAGTTTGCCTGTAATAAATGGAGATATTCAAAATGGATATGCTTTATATGAGAAGCAGACATCTCCAATTGTTGTCAGTTCATATGTTGGACGATATGATAATTTATCTGTGGGAGATATGGTTGTTGGAGACCACTCGACATTTTATTCTATCAGGAATTTATCGAATTTGTCGGGAGAAGTGTCAAATTCAATGAGTTTAAATGAGACATTTTTTAAATCTGGAAATCAATTAGAAATTTATCGATTGGTTTATAAAGATAATACAAAAGAAGAAAATATAGGTTGTAAAAGTAGCAATACGTTGAACTTTACCGTTTTTCCTGAGCCATATTTGGAAGGATTTGAAGAAAATGAAACAAAAAAAGTATTTTGTCCTACTGGTAAAAATTTAGAAATAGGTGCAGAATTAAGTTATTTAGATCTAAATCATTTTGGAACATTATCAGGAAACCGATTGGATTTCAAAGGGTATGAGGAATATGAATCAACATATGGAGTGGAATACGGTTGGAGATATTGGACGAACAGAAACAGTTATCACAACGAAATAAAAATAAAGAATGGTTCAGACAAGGTTACGTCTTCCAATGAAATATTTGATTATAACAATGACGAGAACGGACCAGATTTGATATTTCCTATTTCAGCGTTAAAGCCTGGTGTGACTTATTATTTTGAGCAGTATGTCAAACTGAAGAATTTTGAAAATGCGATAGTGGAAGCGACCGTTCCTGAAGGAAGCGGGTTGAAGAAATTCTATACGGTAAGGTTGAGCAAAAGTCTGGACACTGACAAGCTGGATGTGGAAGTGAGCGAGCAAGAGGTTTGCTTTGGAGAGAATCTGGACAATGTGATCTTTAAGGCGGAATACGATGACGCAGAAAGCTATAAGGATTACGGCATCAAAGACGAAAAGGGATTCAAGTTCACTTGGTCGATGGATGGAAAGAGCGGAGAATCCTATGGAGCGGTAAGAGAGGAAAGGAACTTCTTCCCAGTAAAGGAACAGCATTGCTTCAATGTTAGCTTGGCAGACGGTTGTGAGAACACAATCCAGAAGGAGGCGTGCCTTGATGTACATGATTTGCCGGAGTTCACAGCTGAGAACATAATCTGCCAGAGCGGCAACGTGAGCTTCACATATGAGACGGATGAGGTGTCGAAGGAGCAATATGTCCTAATAAAAGGAATGAAGGGAAGACAATACGACATAACAATCACGGATGAGGACAAGAGCTCACACAACTACTATTACAGCTCAAGTGAGGACGGAACGGATCCTAAGAGGCTGACAACCTACAAGGAGGCTATCTCGTCCAAGACACTTTACATCTTCAAGGAGGCAAAGAACGGATACAAGTGTTTGAGCAAGCCCGTGAAGGTTGTGGTAGCTGACATAGAGGAAATACAGGGAAACGAATTCAGAACAGCATCCATATATGTATGTCCTGAATCAAATGTTCCTGCTTTGAACTCAGAGAACATAACTGATCCGCAGATGCTGAACACTGAAGGAGTGACGTTCACATACCGATGGATGTACAGCACGGACAACTCGTCATGGAAGGAGATGGTGAACACAGACGCCGCAGGAAAAGAGACGCATTTCACAGAGAAGAACTATGACGGCTCGTGGACAGGCAAGGTGGAGGTAGACTCAAAGATCTATATAAGGAGGGAGGTGAAGGCATATCTTAACGGAGTGGAGATAGGCTCACACAACAGCAACTCACTTATGGTGACGACATTCGCCCAGCCAAACCCTACAATAACATTGACAGCCGAAAACACAAAGGCAACGAAATGTTACGGGGACGTGGTCAAGCTGTCAATGACAGTGAACCCTACCTTGCTGGAACAGCAGAGGGCGATGAAGGACTCCCGTCTGACGAAATACGGATATTATGATTTTGATGGAAAGAACTACAACGAGATAGAGACTTATGATCTCAATTCCGTCCACACGATGGAGGTGAAGAAAAACTATGTGCTGCATGCCGGTGTGGATTTCTGTGGCAGCACCGTCTACTCAAAGACAGGAGTGACAGTGGAGACATATCCTAGCATGGATGTGTCACCGTCTATCAGCGCATGTAAGATCGTCGGACAGGATGTGACAATCAAAGCTGCTGCGGAAGACATTGAATGTGCGATCAGCGGAAGCAATGTCGCATATCCGGACGAGACGGACAAGTCAGTGGCGACAATCCTGCTGGCGAAGAGGCAGACTTACTCGTACACTGTGGATCTTGAGAACATCAAGACAGGCTGCAAGTCAAGCGTGACAAAATATATCCAGGACACTGAGATAAAGGACAAGCTCGTTTCAAAAGCGATCGGACCGAACGGAAACGCAAAAGAGAAAGTCTGTGCGGGTGTTGACGTGTCACTTTCGTCACCGACATCAGACGAACCGTACAAGCGTTATGCGTGGAGCGTTGACGGAGTCTACATAAAGGACGGAACCAACGCGACGGCGACATATAACTTCCAGCTGGAAGGAAAGGATTACGAGGTGGTGAGAGAATGCGAGTACTATGAGGGCAGCGAGCTATGCTACACCGTGCTTGACAAGGTGACAATCAGCACCTATCCGAAACCTGCCGAACCGACACTTGAGGTTTCCGCATCGAAGGTATGCAACGGGGAGGACATAACAATAACTGCGACAGCCAACGGAGGAGGAAGCGAGTCCTCTGCCGGATACAGCATGAAGCTGATGCCTGAAAGCATCGTGTCACCGGAAAAGGTGGAGAAAGGCAAATCCGTGGTGTTCAATCTGTCGAACCTTACAAAGGAGACATCATATTATGTTGTGGTCACTGACAACATGTGCAACGCCAAAGCTGATTATTACAACGCCCAAAGCGAGAAGGCGACAGTGGAGGTTGAAAAAGACCTTGCCTTCCAGATCACTTCGACAAAGAGCGTGATAACAAGGGACGAGTTCAAGGACGGTGTCATATCAGTCCCTGTTTCTCTAGTCGGTGTGGAGAAGGGAGAGACTGTTCACTATACGTTGAACGGAGAGAATGAGACCAAAGTCACTTATACAGGAGCTTTATCCATTGATATGGAAGAGACTTTGTTTACGAACAACAGCGCTACTTTGAGAGTCGTGCGTAACGGATCTGTCTTGTCATGCTGCACAAGTGACGCAACCAAGGTCTTCGGAGTGAACGACGGATTTGAAGGAGTTCCTTCAATAACAGGAAACGGACAAGACCAGGAAATTGAGGTGTGTGGAGGAACTAATGTGAAACTGGCTGTAGAGGGAATAGATAATATGACCTTTGCTGACATTCCGATCACAAGTATGGGTAATCCTACATGGACATGGTTCAAGGATAACAGTGTTCTGGGTAAGACATCAGATTCTGAATATACAGTACAGGCTGGTACTGGAAAAACAAATATTTATACTGTAATGTTCAGCGGAGAGGATGCTGACGGTCACAAGCGAAAAGTGAGCAGTAATGAGTTCAAGGTGAAGGGCCGTTCTGGAATAGAGGTCGGAAGGATAGCCTTCGGTGGAGACTATTCGTCACAGAACTTCATAGAGTTCTGCAACAACAAGGAAAGCGAGCAGACAATATCCATGACATGTGAACTTGATCCTAAAGATGTTGATTTCACATGGAAATACAGCCCGACTGGAGCAAAGGATTCCTGGAAGGATGTACCATCAACATGGAACGGAAAAGAGTCGACAAAATCAAAAGTGATAACTGTGCATGTCGATTCCCTTGTCAAGAACGGGGCTGAGAACTATTATTTCCAGGTGGAGGCGAAGGATAATTGTGACAATGTGAGTGTGACCACGAGCAAGAACATGCTGCAGGTCAAGATCAAGAAGAATGTGGAGCTTCCGGTGGTGGCTATGACAAGCCCTAAAATATATTCTGCGGCCGATCCGTTGCCGACAACACTTGATTTCAGCCGCAAGTATACACACACGAACCTGTATGAGTTTGTGGGAAGAGAGTCGGAGGACCTTGGCGGATCATCACAGAGAGTAAGCGTCACCGACCTCAAATTCGGAGAGAACAGCGTGGATGTGTTCAGAACCGAATTGGCCAAGATCTCCAATGAGGAGTGCGTGTCGGAAACTTTGAGCTATACTTTCAATATATATCAGAAGTTAGCGACTCCTTCATTGAGTCGAAGCGTGGAGTCTATTGACTGTCCGAACCAAAAGGAGGCGAAATATATGACTCTGAATGGAATAAAAGGAGGAGACCCTTCAAGCTATGAGGTGATATGGCAATATAAGTTGGACGATGATTCTGATTGGATGAGAATTGAGTCAGGAAACAATCTTGATTTGTTTAACACTGACATTTATAAGATCACAGAGCTTGGAACAGATGTTTATTCGCAATCAATCGCTATCACAAACCAAAGCAAATCGATCATTGTGCGTGCCCTGGTGTCATGTGACAAGGACAAATATCCAGGTGATTATGTGACATCGAACGAGCTTGCGATGGAGGTGTACGCACCGTTGAAGGATAACGGAATAGACCCTTCGACACAGGAGATATGCTACAACACTGCCATCGACACCATAAAAGGATATGAGGCTGAAGGCGGTAGCGGAAGCTATCTGTACACTTGGTGGAGCAGCGAGGACAACAAGAACTTCGAGCAGATTGTAAAGGGAGAGGAGGGAGATCCTTTCTTCGCTCCGAAAAATTTCAACGGGGCATACAATCTGAAGAACACGACCTACTTCAAGAGAATTGTGACAGACAAGTTGTGTAACACGACTTTGGAAAGCGAGCCCAAGAAAGTTTATGTGAGGGAAAGCTTCAACATCCTTGCTGAGGATGTCGACTACAGCAGGATCGTGACCAATGACGGCAGGGCCGAGCTTACAGGTATCACGGACGGTTACGAGTATGTATGGTGGAAGTCCGAGACAAAAGAGATGGAGGGACAGACCGCAGCCCACAAGTCGGTGCTGACAGAACCGTTGTCAGTCCCTGCGGGTGACGACTTCATAATGGTCACTTACTATGCCCAGGCTGTCAAGGACGGCTGCCGCAGCACGAACAAGCTCCCTATGGAGATCTATGTCTACAACCAGACGGGAGGCCATATCTTCTTTGAGGACGAGGAGGAGAAGCCTAACGGCTATTGGATCTGCAGCGAGCAGAGCGATGTCCAGATTCTCAGTGACGATTACGCGAGAAACGCCGAGTTCATGTGGTATTATATAGGGGCGGACCAGAAGATGAACCAGATTAAGGGAGTCGGCAGCGACGGCAAGGTCGGATTGGCTGTCACCACTCCTGAGCTCAACCTTGACACCACGAATCTGAAACTGAAGAATACAAGCGGATCTGCAAGCAGTGTGCTGATCTTCAGAAAGACGACCGTACAGATAAAGGAAAAGAGCGAGGTCTTGTTCAGCGACACCCTCAAACTCAATATCGTGCCGACACTGCAGAGTGTGAGTGACGCTGTATCGGTAAGCCTTGGACAGTCTCTTGCAGGATCCATCCAGATATTCCCTTCTTCGAAAAGGAAGGATTACTGCAAGGGAGACATGCCTGACCCTGTTGTCGGAGGTCTCAAGGAGGAGGACGGACTCTATGAGTTATGGAACAACTTCAAGAACTACTTCGGTCCATGGCTATACGACAAGAGCCATAAGGGAGGATTCCTCACTTATTACGAGTACTCCAAAGATGGCGGCGACTGGGTGAAGGGAACGTCATACGATTTCTCGGAGTTGGGAGAGTATGCTGGAAGAAACAATTATTCGGTTCCTACTCTCTCAGGCGAGATGGACGGCACTTATATCGTGAGAAGGGTGTTGGATGACGGATGCTCGACTGTGGTGAGCAACAATGTCATTCTGAGTCTGTTTGACGAGACTCTGAACCCTGACACGGTAGAGACATACGCCTTCACTCCGGAGATGACCAATAGGATCAGTGAGAAGAACGCCATCAGACAGGGTTATGAGATAGGCGATTCCATCATCTTTGTCAGCAGGGATATGGAGCTTGCCAATCTTGTATGGTTCTCCGACATGTCTTGCACAGATACCCTTATGGACGGCAACAGATACTGCTCTTTGGTGTTGACCGAGAATGTAGCTGAGATGATGTCGACGGACGGAGCATATGTCTACGTCAAAGCCAAGAGAGGCGACTGCCTTGGTGAGACTGTCGAGATCCCGTTTGCGTATGGAACACATTCGGACGGAGGCGAGATCTATATATCAGACACGATAATCTGTAAATGGGATTCTTATTCGGATATTGTGAACATCAAGAAGCCGAACGGCTACTATATAGCTCCTGACCATGTGGCTATGCAGTGGACTTATGGCTGGCAGTTCAAGCGTAACCCTTCGGACAAGGCGGCTTGGAGCATGATCGAGGGAGAGACAGGTGAGGATCTTCCTGCGGATGTCATCAACACTCTTGTGGAGATGTCTATCACGGAGAACAGTCCGCTGCTTATCCGCCGTGTCGCCACAAACGAGAAGGGCAGGGTAAGATACAGCAATGTAATCACATTGACGCATTATGACGATCTTGTTCCTGGTGAGTTGTCATTGAACACTGAGACTAATAAGTTCTGCACTTATGACGAGTTGGGATATGTGAAGGCGACTCCGTCGACAGGAGGAAGCTTCGACGGTTTGAGGGGAATGATATGGCAATATGATATCAATGGTAAGGGATGGAGAGAGATAGAGTGTCTTGATAGCCTGTATCTTGGATATATCTCTTACTATATTGAGGACAGGTCAATCAATAATTCAGTCAGCGTCAGATGCCTGTATTATGACGAGTGTGACACGGTTGAGAGCAACCATGTGGATGTCGTGTTCTTCAGAGAAAACAATGTGCCGAAAATCTATCAGAACAATGACAGCTGTGACGCCTCTCTTGTGAAGCTGGTCGTATACAAGGAGGATGTGAAGAAGACATACCACTGGTCCGCCATCTATATCGACCCTACCGACACGACATACACAGAGAAGGTGATATGGAACTATGTAGGTGACAGCAACATGATAGTAAGGAATTCCATGCCTACAAGCCTGTATGCCATCAAGAGCATCGACGATGAGACAGGATGTGTGAGCGACTACTATTACTTCAACGTGGACAGCTTGCCGGAGTTGGATCAGACAACGCCTGTGGCTCCTGTCGCTATATGTGATGGCAGTGACCTTGAGATCAAGGGTGGTGTGTTGTCAGGTGGAAACGGAGAAAAGACCTTCCAGTGGCAGGTCAGCGTCACCGGAAAAGCTGATGATTTCTCTGATATCGTGGATGCCACGGAAGCTGACCTTAATCTGGCTTCCAAGTTCATGAGGACAGGATCATACTTCAGAAGAATTGTCACGGACATGTGTGATACTGATACTTCAGAGGTTGTCTATGTTGGCGTACGTGATAAAGTTTCAGTCTCTCTGGAAGACTTGTCTTTTGACGATTTCAAATGTCCTAACGGAATTTTCACAGCTGTAATTGTTGCGACAAAAGACAGCTTTGCCGCTTCGGAGTTCTGGACTATCGGAGAAGATACTGTAAATGTTATAGGAAAGAACTTGCAGATGGCAGGATTTGCCGGTGACAGCATGGAATACGCATTCATCCATTATGTGACAGACACGAACGGAGTTACTTGCCAGAGTGATGCTGTTGTGAAGATGGCTTACAACAAGCCGGCACTTGTCAAGGGAGAGAATGTCATTACAACTGACAACTTCACTCCTTGTAATGAGAGCCTTGCCAAGATAGAAGGAACAAAGCTTGGCGGTTCATATCCGGAGCAGATAAAGTACACATGGTATGTGAACGATGTGGAGCAGATAGGCAGCTTCGGAAAGGATATCAGATTCCGTGCTCAGGACGACATGATTGTAAAGAGAATAGCGGATAACGGCTGTGTGACTGACACAAGCGACATCCTGCATCTTGAGGGTCAGATGGTGTTCTTTTACGACTATGAGGCTGAACTTGCGATGGAGGTAGTGAGCGACGTGGCTGACAGCAGCGTCACCATGAACATCCTCGGATCAAAGAAGTTCGGTGAGGGCTATTATTTTGACGGAGACGGTGAGATGCCTAATGTGACATCCAACAGCATCCGTCTTCCATACAAATATGACACCTATAAGGACACTATTCTGGAGGTCTACGCAAATCAGTCATATTGTGTCAAGCCTTATGCGATCAAGCCATTGAGGGGCGGAGTCATAAGTTTTGACGGTGACTCTATGATCTGTGGCAGTGCGGGTGTGCCTTCAATCGTGGTGACTGAGTTGGAAGGTGGTCTTGGCAATGTTTCGTACCAGTGGCAATACAGAAATGCAAGAACACCTGATTACATCAATATAGATGGTGCTACAGACAAGAGCTATACACCTTCGGCTATCGATGTGGCGACAACTTACAGAAGAGTTGCGACAGATGGCGTGTATAAGTCTATCAGCAATGAGCTTACTTTGAGCATCAGACCATTGCCAAGTGTGGCACAGATTGAGAGCGGAATGTCAGAAGAGACGATGAAAGAGATGGGATTGGCTTATAAGCGTCATGAGGAATACCAGTGGATTCCTAATGGTGAGGTGATGGAGATGTCTCTTGTTGATTCGGCAAGCAATGCGGATCGCACTTACTGGCAGAAGAGCTATGACCTTTCCGAATGGATCACTGAGTTAGCTGATAATGATTCCATGATTGTCAGTGACACAGCTTCTGTCGTATATTACAGATTCATCGCTGAAAGCTCATGTGGAGCGGACACAAGCTCTTATGTCAGATTGTTCACAGCAGACATAGATCCAATTACTGATGAGCAGATTGATTGGAATAGGACTGACACGTTTGTTTGTGGCAATGACAGCAAGTATAATTATTTGAGATTCTCTTTGGCAACAGGAAGCTCTGCAGCCGCTAAGACAAACGGTGGATATCTGTACTCATACAGGGTTGAGAGCAACTGTGAGGCTTTGGCATGGCAGAATGGAATCGCCTTGCCTGAGGACACGTTGATGCCGTCTGACTTCATGGTAAGGATCTCGGTATTTGATTTCAATGGATACAGGCTTTCTCCAAGCAAGATTCCAAGTGGTAATGTCACATTGTATGTGACAAGGCATGACACAGCCCACGGATTGTCAGTTACACGTCCTGTGGTTTTGAAGGTTGACGCCCTTGACGTGACATTCGCTATGTCAATAGAGAATGACCCGCTTGTTAGGGTGGGGGAGAACAGAACCAACCAGATCAGCCAGGGAGACAGGGTTCAGTTCGTCCCTATTGTGTCTTCAAGCAATGATGGCGGTGAGTTCTCATACAAATGGACTCTTGAGGAGCCTTTGAACCTTGATCTTGCCAAAATCTATGGTGGCAGAAACGGTCTGGAGGGTTTGACAAGTGAAAGGGAGTCTCCAAGCTGCTATTATTATAACGGAGGTCGCTATCCTGTCTCTTTGACAGTGTCCGATGGATTCTGTCAGATGACTGTAAGGGACACATCCCTTTATATATCCGAGTCTTCTTTGAGAAGTTTCAACGTGTCGATGTCACTGGAGGATGATATCTATGAAAATGTAAAGGATGATTACGGTCTGTTCTTTGTCTCTCATGATTTCATCGATGTCTTCCCGACACTTGTTACAGATATGGTGACTGTCAGATCAACGGGTAGAAATGACCATGAAGCCGTGCTGGTGGACAATCTTGGAAGAACTCTTCAAACCGTGCCGTTCAACGGATCAGTCCAGATCTCTATGGAAGGTTATATAAGCGGCACTTATTTCATTGTTGTCGACGGTCAGGAAAAAATCAAGATAATAAAGAAATAGCTAAGATCTAAGGGAGAGTCCTGTGCGTTAGCACAGTAGCAAGAAAAGTAAAAGGGTAGCCGTTCATTCGGTTACCCTTTCTCTTTTTCAAGCGACTGCCTTTTGCTTGTCTATGGAAGTTATCTTTTTAATCTTATACATATTCTCATT
>Ga0307448_100027_pt1 | contig 13894 bp, 6 predicted proteins | sample GoafecBaGen2Rep2_FD_203827 | JGI IMG/M metagenome (GOLD analysis project Ga0307448, IMG submission 203827) | Metatranscriptome of enriched fungal communities from goat fecal pellet, Isla Vista, California, United States - Bagasse, Gen2, Rep 2... ... | reverse complement strand
GAAACAAATTTTTTCAATTAACTATAGTCAAATTATGTATCAAAATCAATCAAAATGAAACAGCTAACAAGTCTTTTGAAACGGGCTGTTCCCACTTTGCTTCTGCTTTTCTGCTCTGCTTTCGCGCAGGCGCAGGGAGGTGGTGTCAACGTAAAGGGTACAGTCGTGGACAATGCAGGTGAGCCTCTGATTGGCGCATCGGTTGTTGTGAAGGGAAATGCTGGTCTTGGTGCGGTAACGGACTTTGACGGTAATTTCCAGCTGAAAGTTCCTTCGGAGAGCTCGATTATTGTCGTGAGCTACGTAGGAATGAACACTAAGGAGTTGAAAGTGGGTCGTGAGCGCACTTTCAAAGTTGTTCTTACCGACAATACTCAGCTTACTGAGGTTGTTGTTGTAGGTTTCGGTCAGCAGAAGAAAGCCTCGGTTGTGGGTGCTATCACTCAGACCACAGGTGAAGTTCTGGAGCGTGCTGCAGGTATCACTGATATCGGTGCTGCCCTGACTGGTAATCTGCCTGGTGTAGTAACTACTGCTTCTCAGGGTATGCCTGGTGAGGAGGAACCAAAGATTCAGATTCGTGGTGCTTCTTCATGGAACAACTCTGAGCCTCTGGTACTAGTTGATGGTATCGAGCGTCCTATGTCAAGTGTTGACATTCAGTCGGTTGCTACTATCTCTGTACTGAAGGATGCTTCAGCTACTGCCGTATATGGTGTGAAGGGTGCTAATGGTGTTATCCTTATTACTACTAAGCGTGGTTCGGAAGGTAAGGCACAAATCAGTGTATCTGCTAACGCCATCATGAAGATTCCTTCAAAGTTGCCAGATAAGTACGATTCTTACGACGCTCTTGTTGCTCGTAACGTTGCTATTGAGCATGAGTTGAATATTTATCCTTCAAGCTGGGCCTATATTCGTCCGATGAACTTCATCGAGAATTACCGTAACCAGGATCCTAATGCAAAGGATGAATTTGGTAACCTCATTAGTGAGCGTTATCCTAACGTTGACTGGCAGCGTGCTCTGTTTAAGGACTACACCATGTCTTATAACGCTAACCTGAATGTATCTGGTGGTACACGCTTTGTAAAGTACTTCGCAAGTGTTGACTTTGTAAGTGAGGGTGACCTTTATAAAGATTTTGGCAATGGTCGTCAGTATCCTACCGGTTATGATTATAAGCGCGTGAACGTGCGCTCGAACCTTGATTTTAATATCACCAAGAGTACGGTGCTGAAGGTTAATATTGCAGGTTCTAATGGCCGTCAGATGACACCTTGGAGTAACTTGGTAAATAATGATTGGCAGGTTTCTCAGCAGTGGGCAGGTGTTTATAATATCTCGCCTGATGCTTTCATGCCTAAGTATAGCGATGGTTCATGGGGATTCCTTCCTGGTTCTACTAACGTAAGTAACGCTGCTGTTAGTGTCGCTCTTGGTGGTACACAGTATATTACAACTACTCGTATCACTACCGACTTCGTGCTGGAGCAGAAGCTCGACTTTATTACAAAGGGATTGAATGCACGTGGTATGATTTCATGGGATAATACCTTCCGCGAGGATAACCGTGGTATCAATGACCTCTACAATGATCCTCAGTACAAGTGGATTGACCCACAGACGGGTGCTGTAACTTATAAGTCTGCTTATGAGGGTTACGACCGTTTCGACTATACTCAGGGTAACAAGTGGTCTACACAGGCTGGCCAAGTTCAGAACTGGGCTACTCAGCGTAACCTCAACTACCAGTTGCAGTTGAACTGGGCTCGTACCTTCGGATTGCACGATGTTTCTGCCATGGGTGTATTTGCCCGTCAGGAATATGCAACCGGTTCTATGATTCCTAGCTATCGTGAGGACTGGGTATTCCGTGCTACATACGGATTTGCAGGAAAGTACTTCTTGGAGTACAATGGTGCTTATAACGGATCGGAGAAATTCTCAAAGGACAACCGTTTTGCATTCTTCAATTCTGGTGCTATCGGATGGATGATCAGTGAGGAGCCATTCATGAAGTATCTGCGTGAGAAGAAGATTATCGACATGCTGAAGCTCCGTGCATCTTATGGAGAAATTGGTGATGACAATGTTGGTGAACGCTTCCTTTATATGACACAGTGGGCTTATGGTGGTCAGTCTACTCTGGATACAGCTCAGGGTGGAAGCAACAACCCATATAAATGGTATCGCGAGAAGTCTGTAGGTAACCCCAATGTACATTGGGAGACCGTAAAGAAGTTTAATGTTGGTCTTGATTATGGAATCTTGGGTGGACTCTTTGCTGGTTCTATTGAGGTGTTCAAGGATAAGCGTTCTGACATCTTGGTTCCAGGAAAAGAACGTGCTGTTCCATCATACTTCGGCCAGAGCCCTGTAACTGCTAACTTGGGTAAGGTTACAACTAAGGGTTATGAAATTGAGGTACGCTTCAATAAGGTGTTGAACAACAAGATGCGCTTCTGGGCTAACTTGAGTATGACTCATGCCGAGAATGTAATCGATGTTAAGGATGACGCGCCTCTGTTGCCAAGCTATCGTAAGCAGGCTGGCTATAGCATCGATCAGGTCCGTACCTTCCTCGACAAGGGTATGATGAGTGGTTATGATGCCGTTTACGGATCGCCAAAGCATGATTCTAACGATGATATGAAGTTGCCTGGTGACTACTACATCGCAGATTTCAATGGTGATGGTGTTGTTGATAATGTGAACGACCAGGTGCCTTATGGTTACTCTGGTTTCCCACAGAATACCTATAATACCACTATTGGTTTCGAGTGGAAGGGCTTCAGTTGCTTTGCTCAGTTCTATGGTGTAACCAATGTGACTCGTGACGTAACCATGACCAGCTTTGCTGATCCAATGTTGGCTAACGTTTACGACCAGGGTACATGGTGGAGCACTGATAGAGAGGGTGCCGATATTGTAACACCACGTTTTAACTCAAAACCATCTTACTATTATGGTACTCAGTACCTTTGCGACGGTTCTTATATCCGTCTGAAGAACGTAGAGGTTGCATATACCTTTACACAGCCTTGGGTACAGAAGATGGGCGTTAAGAATCTGAAGGTATTCGTTAGCGGTAACAACCTCTGGCTCTGGACTCGCATGCCTGATGACCGTGAGTCTAACTTCGGTGGTAACCATACCGCTAGTAACGGTGCTTACCCGACGTTCAAACGTATTAACCTCGGTGTAAAGTTCAATCTTTAAAATAGAGAAAAAGCAATGAAAAAGTTTATTAATAAATATATAATAGGTGTAGCCGTCATGACGCTCTCGCTTGGAGCAACGTCATGTAATGACTATCTTGATAAGTCGCCAGATTCGGATGTTAATCCGGAGTCTGCTTTCAAGAACTTCACCGCTTTCCAGGGATTTGTAGAGGAAATCTATAACTGTATCCCTAATAAGGAGTCGAATATGTGGTGTACTTCTTTCAACTGGGGCGAGGATGAGATTATGAATGCAGGTCTGGGTGATGGACATGTTACTGCTCACTTTGACTTGGGCGACTATCGTAACTGGTATAATAACAACCAGAGTTTCCTGCATGCAGACAACCCAGATCCTACTTCAACCGATAAGTATTCTCATTCGTTGGAGCATGCTTGGTATTGTATTCGTAAAGCCAACATCGGTTTGGAGAATTTTGATAAGATGACAGATGCTACTAAGGAAGAGAAGAACTTCGTAAAGGGACAGTTGCTCTTTTTCCGTGCATGGTGGCATCACCAGCTCATGGAGTGGTATGGTGGTGTTCCTTATGTTGACGAAGTGCTGCCTGCTGACCAGGTGCTGACATTGCCTCGCCTTTCGTTTAAGGAGTGCGCTGAGAGATGCGCTGAAGACTATCGTGCCGCAGCAGACTTGTTGCCTAACGATTGGGATAATACCACTATTGGTAAGAAGACCATTGGTAAGAACGACCTTCGTATCACTAAGGTTTGTGCGCTTGCTTATCTGGGTAAGGTGCTGCTTTGGGCTGCTTCTCCACTTAATGTGAAGGGTGCTGAGGTTGGTGCATCAAAGAATGGTGACACCTATGCTTACGATGCAGCCATGGCTAGCCGTGCTGCCGATGCCCTGGGTGAGGCTATTGCACAGGTAGAGAGTGGTGCTACTCCTTATTCTCTGGCAGAGTACAAATATAAGGATATCTATAATCACGAAAAAGCTGAAGGCTCAAAGAGCAATTACTCTGACATCTTCCGTACAACCGGTCAGGGTTGGAAGATGCCTGGTAGTGTTGAGGCTATCCTGCGTGGTCCTCAGCCTGATGTAAACGGTTCTAACTGGAACTTTGCTAAGTTGTGGGGGCCAAAGGTTAACAACTTGGTTGAACACGATGCTCTGATCCACATGCCATCTGCCAACTATGTGAACTATGCATACGGAATGGCTAATGGTGAGCCTATCTTGAATGCTGACGGTTCGTTCAATGCACAGTCTGGTTTTGATCCAACTCATCCTTTCAAGGATCGTGACCCACGTTTCTATCACGATATCATGTTCGACGGCTTCAAGTTCCTGAATGCTGATCCAGATAAGGTTGACCAGCCATTCCAGTATCTTGAGTTGTTTACAGGTGGTAACATGGTTCCTACTGGTAACCCTGAGCGTGAGGCCAATGGTAGCCGTACCGGTTATTTCTGCCAGAAACTTGTTCCTCATCAGTGTAACAAGTACGATGGTATGTATAATTGGGGTGGTGCACTTCAGACCTATCTGCCTTATCTGCGTCTGGCTGATATCTATCTGCTCTATGCTGAGGCAGGTGCTGCTGCAAGTGGTGCTGCTCATAAGGCTAAGTGCTCACTCAATGCCGCCGATGCCATCAATGTGCTTCGTGATCGTGTAGGTGCTGGACATGTGGCAGACAGATTCCTGGCTGACCAGAAGAAGTTCATCGATGAGGTTCGTCGTGAGCGTGCTTGTGAGTTGGCATTCGAAGGATTCCGTTGGCAGGACCTGCAGCGCTGGCTGCTCCTTACCGAGTATCCGTACAATGTAAAGACTCGTCAGGAATTTAAGAGAGTAGGTAACTATAACTTTGCAGAGAATGATCCTCGAGATGCTGAGGTTACAGGCTTTGACCCGACAATTAAAGGTCAGACCATTATCGTAGAGCGTAAGTTTGGTACCAAGCATTATCTGCTGCCGTTGAAGGAGAGTGATGTATATCTCTATGCTGAGTATCCACAGAATCCAGGATGGTAATTCTTTTAAGTTGAAAATTAAAAGTTAAAAGTGAAAAGTTTTATGAAACAAAATAAATTTATCATACTGTCAGCTCTCCTGGCTCTGTCGGCAGCTACTCCTGCTGAGGCTCAGATTGATGCTGCAGACTCAGCCCAGGTCAACGTGGCTTTCCGTAAGGTTGCCAAAGAGGACATTATGGGTGGCGTGTCGAGCGTGAACTACAGAGAACTGATGGACAAGAACTACAATACCTATAGTCTTGATAATTTGCAGGGCTATGTAGCCGGTTACAACGGCAATGGTATGTGGGGCTTTACCGATCAGCTTGTTCTGATTGATGGTGTGCCTCGTGAGGCAAACAACGTGATGCCTTCGGAAATAGAGGAGATAACTTTCCTCAAGGGTGCACAGGCTGTAGTACTTTATGGAAGCCGTGCTGCCAAAGGTGCTGTTCTGATTACTACTAAGCGTGGTCGCGTAACTGATGGACTGAGTGTTCAGGTTCGTGCTAACACAGGTTGGAATGTAGCTAAGGCTTATCCTGAGTACATCAGCTCAGCAGAGTATATGACTCTGTATAATGAGGCTCGTGCCAACGATGGCCTGGCTGCTCTTTATACGCCCGATCAGATTTATAACTATGCAAGTGGTGAGAATCCATATCGTTATTCAGATGTAGATTTCTATTCTTCTGATTTCATCAAGAAAGCCTACAATCGTACCGACGCTACTGTTGAGATTGAAGGAGGTAATGATCGTGCTAAGTTCTATTCTAACGTCAGCTACTATCGTAATGGCGACTTCCTGAACTTTGGTGAGGCCAAGAATAACTATACCGATCGTTTCAATGTACGTGGTAATGTAGATGTTCGCATTAATAATTTCATCACTGCGTATGTGAATGCCAATGCAACTTACTACAATTCGCGTTCAGCTATCTCTAATCATAAGAAGCTTGATGCTAATGGTGCTGTGGTAAGAGAAAATAATCAGGATGTGATTTGTAACTACTGGGAGGCAGCTGCTAACTGGCGTCCTAACCGTTACAACCCATTGATTCCTATCTCTTATCTGGATCCAAATGCCATCCAGCCGCATAATGCTTTGTCATCAACTACAAATATTATCGATGGTAAGTACTTCCTGGCTGCCGGTGCTACTGATGTTGACCGTAATAATATCTTTGCCGACTATTACGCAGCCGGTAAGAGCACATGGACCAGTCGTCAGTTCCAGTTTGATGCAGGTGTGAATGTTGACCTCAACTCTGTACTGAAGGGCCTTTCATTCCATGCATTGGTAGGTGTTGACTATCAGACCAGCTACTCTACCTCTTATAATAATAAGTATGCTACTTTCGAGCCAGCATGGAGTAACTATAATGGTCCCGACCTGATTCTCTCACTTGATAACCATGAGACAGTGGATAAGAAGTCTGGTCAGCAGGATATTTCTGGTTCGACTAATCACCAGATGATTACCTTTAATGCTCATTTCGACTACAACCGTACATTTGCTGATAAGCATAATGTAAGTGCAATGGTAGTGGCTAATGGCTTCCAGCAGACTCGTTCTGGTCAGTATCATAAGGTAAGCAATGCCAACCTAGGCTTGAACCTGTCGTATAACTACGCTCACAAGTACTATGTTGACTTCGCAGTTGCTGCACCTTGGTCTGCTAAATTGCCTGAGGGTAAGCGTGCTGGCTTCTCTCCATCGGCAACACTGGGTTGGAACATCGCTAAAGAGGCTTTCATGGAAGGAAGTATTTTTGATAACCTGACCATCAGTGCCAGCGCTAGCAGTCTGAAGACCGATCTGGATATCGAGAACTATTATATGTATCTCGGAACTATCCAGCAGAGTGGTTGGTGGGACTGGAACGGTTTGACAGGTCATAACGACTTCGCTTTCAAGCGTGGTAGCAATCCTGATCTGGCATATATCAAGCGTAACGAGATTTCTGCTAGCATCCATGCCGAATTGCTGGAGCGCAGCCTGGCTATCGACGCTTCTGTATTCAGCAGCGTAATGGACGGTGGTATCATTACCGCTTCAAACCAGATGCCTAGCTACTTTAAGTCTTACTATCCTGAGTCTTCGTTCCTCTCATACTTGAACTACAACAAGGATACCCGTTCTGGTTTCGACGTTGCTGTAAAATATAAGAAGAACTTTGGTGACTTCGGTTTCGAGGGTGGTGCTAATATGACTTATTACACCACAAAGGCTTCAAAGCGTGACGATGCCAACTATGCTGATACTTATCAGTATCGTGAGGGTAAGGCGCTGGATGCTATCTGGGGTTATGAGTGTCTTGGTTTCTTCAAGGATGAGGCTGATATAGCCAACTCTCCTAAGCAGTCGCTCGGTGCTACTGTAAAGCCTGGTGATCTGAAGTACAAGGATCAGAACGGAGATAATATCATCGACAGCAAAGACCAGGTTGATCTGGGTAAAGGTGGCTGGTATGGTGCTCCTATGACTCTGGGTGTAAACCTCACCTTCAAGTACAAGAACTTCTCGCTCTTCATGTTGGGCGTAGGTGGCTTCGGTGGTCATGCCGTAAAGAACAACAGCTACTGGTGGATTTCTGGTGAGAACAAGTACTCAGCTGCTGTTCGCAATCGTTGGACTGCCGCTACTGCAGAAACAGCTACATATCCACGTTTGACAACTCAGAGCGGTGCTAATAACAACACCACATCTGACTTCTGGATGTACTCAACTTCACGTTTCGACCTCGCAAAGGTTCAGCTCACATACGATTTCCCAAAGACCATCATTGGCAATGGTATCGTAAAGGGCCTTTCAGTATATGTAAGTGGCAACAGCTTGCTGACATTTGCCAAGGAGCGTAAGCTGATGGAAATGAGTGTAGGCGAAGCACCTCAGTCTCGTTTCTATAACATCGGTGCTAAAGTAAACTTCTAAAAATTAGAAAGGAATTATGAAACAGAATATATTGAAATTCATCTGCGGTGTTAGCATGATTGCTAGCTTCTCTTCGTGTGACGATTTATTTGAGCCTGCACTGGAGAATAACCAGGATATTACCCAGATGTATACATGGCCTGATTTCGCTCGTGGTCTCCTCGACAATGCATTCCTTGTATTGCCATACGATGAGAACCCTACTTCGGATGTGGCTACCGACGACGCTGTCTCTAACGACAACGACAACAATTATAAGAAGATGGCTACTGGTGCGTGGACATCGCAGAACAATCCTATCAACCAGTGGGATGTTCGCTATCACGCTATTCAGTATTGTAACCTGTTCCTCGAGAACTGCGATAAGGTTCTGTGGGACTATTCTTCTGAGACACTGAACCAGATGCACCTTGATCTGTATAAGGGTCAGGCTTATGCACTGCGTGGTCTTCATATGTTCTATCTGCTACGTGCTCACGCTGGTAAGGTAAATGGCGAGGTTGTGGGTGTGCCCATACATCTCACTTCTGAAGATGGTACTTCTGACTTCAACCTCCCACGTAACTCATTCAAGGAGTGTATTGACCAGATTCTTGCTGACTTTGATGAGGCTCTAAAGTATCTGCCTATGGAGTATGGCGATGTTAAGACCATGCCTGCCAAGTATGCTGGTGGTAGCACTGCAGAGTACAACCGTGCATTCGGTAGCTTGCAGCGTGGTAAGATTGATGGTCGTATGATTGCTGCCTTCAAGGCTCAGGTGGCTCTCTTCGCTGCATCTCCTGCTTATGCATCTGCTGGTGCTATGACATGGGAACAGGCTGCTGAGTATGCTGCTAAATCTCTGAATAATGTTGGTGGCGTTGCTGGTGTTGATCCTGATGGATGGCGCTGGTATGCAAACGTTGACTTTATTGATGCTTTCGGTTTTACCGATCCAGACCCATTGGAGATTTGCTGGCGCGGTGTCGTAACTGATGAAAAGAACCTTGAAAAGGAGCAGAACAACTATCCTCCTTCTTTGGATGGTAAGGGACGCGTTAATCCATCTCAGAACCTGGTAGACGCATTCCCAATGGCTAATGGTTATCCTATTACTGATGCTAAGTCACAGTACGATGCCAAGAATCCATATGAGAATCGTGACCCACGTCTGAAGACTTACATCTTGGTAAATGGCGAGAAGATTGGTGCAAACGGTTCTGTTATCAATACTGCTGCCGATAACGAAGGACTCGATGGTATCGACCGTGAGAATGGTAAGTCAACCAAGACTGGTTACTATTTGCATAAATTGCTCCGCGACGATATCAACGTAACCACAAGTCAGGGTGCTAAGCATTTCGGCGCTCGTATCCGCTATACCGAGATTTTCCTTGATTACGCTGAGGCTGCTAACGAGGCTCAGGGGCCAAAGGCAAATGTAGGTGGCGCCAACTATTCTGCCTATGATGTCATCAAGGCTCTCCGTAAGCGCGCTGGTGTAGGTGGTGAAAACGATCCTTATCTTGAGGAGTGCGCTCAGAGCAAGGATAAGATGCGTGAGCTCATCCGCAACGAGCGTCGTTTGGAACTCTGCTTCGAGAACCATCGTTTCTGGGATCTTCGCCGTTGGAATGCTAACCTTACAGAGGCTGCAAAGGGCGTAAAGATTACTACTGGTACTGATGGCAAGTTAGTCTATACTCCTATTGAGGTAGAGGCACGTGATTATAAGGATTATATGATTTATGGTCCAATTCCTTATTCTGAAGTTCTGAAGTGGAGCAGTCTGCAACAGAATGACGGATGGAAGTAATCAAAAAACAATGTAAAACTAAAAAGAAAAGAGATTATGAAACGTAATATATTAAAGTTCATCTGTGGAATCGGACTCGTTTGTGGTCTGTGGAGCTGTGAGAATGGTAACAAGACTTTCCCAGACTTCGAAGATGGCACAACAGTCTATTTCCCATATCAGTACCCCACACGTACTATCGTACTGGGTGATGATGAGCCTTCAATTGATTTGACTAACGACCATAATCACCAGTGCCAGATTATGGCAACTTTTGGTGGTTCATATAATGGTTCTAATGGAAGCGTTCAGGTTGCTGTCGATGAGAGTCTTTGTGACAATCTGTATTTCGAAGATGGTGTTACTCCTGTAAAGGCCATGCCAAGCAGCTACTACTCATTGTCTACAACCAATCTGAATTTCAATGGCACTTTTAATGGTACCACAACTGTACAGCTCACCGATGCATTCTTCAATGATCCAGATGCGGTTGGTCGTACTTATGTGATTCCTCTCATTATGACAAGTCAGACAGGTTTTGGTAAGATTCTTACTGGTACTTTGAATGAAGGTGAGACAGGTCCTCGCACAAACAGTGATGCTTGGGATATCAAGCCTATGGACTATGTTCTCTATTGCGTAAAGTTCCAGAACAAGTACTCTGGTTTCTGGCGTACTCATGGCACTTCTTCAATAGATGATATTGAGCATGCATATGAGGTTCAGATTGATACTAAGTCACTCAATTCTTGCGTATACCATGCCAGCTATACAACTAATGATTATTGGATCTATAAGCGTGATAAGGATGGTAACAAGACTTCTGAGACTGAAAAGACTAGTCACACGTTCTACTTCGACCTGTTGCTTACATTTGATGCTAGTGACAAGTGTACTATCACACCAATTTCGGGTATAACTGTAACTGGAAACGGTTCATGGAGCGACAATGGTGCCATTAAGAATTGGGGTAACAGAGATCGTGACCTTATGGAGCTTGACTATCAGATTGATTTCAATGAGACAGATGAACTGGGTAACCCACAAAAGGCTTCTGTTCAGGAGAAACTTGTCTGGGAGCGTAGTGGTGTAAAACCCGTTGATGAGTTTACTCCTGTTTATAAAAAGTAATGCTTAAAAAGTAATGAAAATGAAAAAGCAACATATCATTTTAGCACTCGGAGCCATGTTCATGGCTTCGTGTGCAGATGAGTTTGATCGCAACTTCGAGGTGGGGCGTCCTGAATTGTCTGCAGAATATGCTTATCTGTCAGATTATAAGCCCCTGAAGGAGTATGTAGCCGATCCAAACTTTAAGTTGGGCATAGGTACCGATGCTGCTGACTATGCAAAGCAGGGTCCTACTTATGTGATTACTAACGTTAACTTCAACGAGACCGTTGCTGGTAATGCCATGAAGATGGCTTCGTGTGTAGGTGACGATGGAAACATGAACTTTGGTACCGTGGAAGCTTATGTTACCGAGGCTGCCAAAGCTGGTATGAATGTATATGGCCACACTTTGGCATGGCATGCTCAGCAGCCAGTAAAATGGTTGAATTCTCTGTTGGCTGATAAGCCTATTCCTGTTACACCTGGTGGTGAGAATCCTTGCATTGTATTCAACAATGGTGATGCAGGCGCTAACCAGTGGGATAAACAGGGTATATATTCTTTGCCAACTCCAATGGTGAAGGGTAAAACCTATATCGTAAAGGCTAGTGTTAAAACAGAAGATGATTATCCTGATGGTACTTTTGGACTTTGGCCAATTTGGGATGCTAGTCCCAATAAGAACCAGTGGGGTGGATCAGATGATGTACAGTATCTTCCTTCGTATGCTACTTCAAAGAATTTCACCGATCTTCAGTGGGAGTTCGAAGCTAACTTCGACCATGATAAGCTGCAGTTCGTATTCGGTAAGGTTGCTGGTAAGGTATGTATTGACAATGTCTCTTGCAAGGAAAAAGGTTCTGATGAAGAGATGATTGTTAATGGTACTTTCGATGCTAATTCTACCGATGGATGGGCAGCAAACTGGGGTGGTCCATCATTTGCCATAGAAGGACAGGCAACTGCCGGTGGCGGTACTATTAAGTATATGGAAAGTGTTATGGTAAATGGTGACCTTGAAGGTACCGGAACCAGCAACTTCTTTACAAAGGAGGCCAATGGTCCTACTGTTAATTCTTCTATCACTGCTGGTGTAGGAAAGGATGGCTCTAAGGGTATTAAGATAACATCTCCAACAGGTGCAGCAGAGGAATGGGATACTCAGTTCTGGATTGCATTCCCAGAGGCTCTTCAGGAAGGAACTAAATTCCATGTTGAGTTTGATTATAAAGCCAATACAACTGTTTCATGTGGCACTCAGGCTCATGGTGATCCAGGAGCATACCATCATTGGGAGTGTGTAGGAAATGTGGACTTTACAACAGAGTGGCAGCATTTCTCTAAGGATGTAGTTGCAAAAGGCGACATGGTAAAGGATGGTGGAATGAAGACTATCGCCTTTAACCTTTCAAAGAAAGATCAGGCTTCTGCTAACGAGTATTACTTTGATAACTTCGTACTTGAGGTAGAGAAAGAAAAGTCTGCTTCTGGCCCAGTGAAGTACAAGGAAAATCTCATATCTAATAGTGATATGGAGGGCACCGATGCTAGCAACTTTATTAGTAAGGAAGCACCACGTACAGATACCTATAATTCTACTATTGTTGATGGTATTGGTAAGGATGGATCTCGTGGAATTCAGGTGGTTTCTCCAACAGGTGCTGGAGAGGAGTGGGATACTCAGTTCTGGATTTTACTCCCAGAGGCTCTTCAGGATGGTACAGCTTTCCATGTAGAATTCGACTATAAGGCATCTACAGAAGTTAGTTGTGGTACACAGGCTCATGGTGATCCAGGTGCATACCATCACTGGGATTGTATTGGTGGAGTGAACTTTAAAACCGAATGGCAGCACTTCTCTAAAGATGCTGTTGCTTCAGGAGATATGGTTAAAGATGGTGGTATGAAGTCAATTGCTTTCAATCTTGCAAAGAAGGATCAGGCTTCAGCAAATACATATTACTTCGATAACATTATTGTTGAGGTCGAGAAGGAGAGCACAGGTGGTGGTATTCCTTTGACTCCTCAGGAAAAGAAGGATACTTTGCTTTATGCTATGGACAAGTGGATTCATGGTATGATGGATGCTTGCCGTGATGAGGAGGGTAACCTGCTTGTTAAGGCATGGGATGTAGTTAATGAGCCTATTGGCGGAAATGGTCAGTTGCAGCATGGTAAGGCTGACGATAAGGACAACTTCTTCTGGCAGGACTATCTGGGCGACCTCGACTATGTTCGTTCTGCCGTTAAGTTCGCTCGCCAGTATGGTGGTGACGATCTCAAACTCTTCGTTAACGACTACAACCTTGAGTATGACTGGGATGCTTCTGGTAATAAGAAACTTGAGTCGCTTATCAGTTGGATTAACAAGTGGGAGAGTGATGGCGTAACTAAGATTGATGGTATCGGCTCACAGATGCACATCTCTTGCTATGCTGATGCTACTGAGGCTCAGAAGAGAAAGGATCTCATTGTTAAGTCGTTCCAGATGATGGCAGAGACTGGTAAGCTGGTTCGTATCTCTGAGCTCGATATGGGTTATGTTGATGCTAACGGCAATGCAGTTAAGACTGTTGAGATGACTGAGGAGCAGCATCACCAGATGGCCGACTTCTATAAGTGGATTATCCAGCAGTATAAGACCATTATTCCTCCTGCACAGCAGTGGGGTATCACTCTGTGGTGCGCTACCGACGCTCCCGCTGATAGCGGCTGGCGTCCAGGCGAACCTGTTGGTATCTGGGATCAGAATTACTACCGCAAACATGTATACGCCGGTATTGCCGACGGTCTGAGCGGTGAATGATATTATCCGCCCCTATCGTGGGCGGGTAATTTTAGAACTTTACATTGTTTTGG
>Ga0307448_100026_pt1 | contig 14005 bp, 12 predicted proteins | sample GoafecBaGen2Rep2_FD_203827 | JGI IMG/M metagenome (GOLD analysis project Ga0307448, IMG submission 203827) | Metatranscriptome of enriched fungal communities from goat fecal pellet, Isla Vista, California, United States - Bagasse, Gen2, Rep 2... ... | reverse complement strand
TTTTCTTTTCCGCTCGTGCTTACGCACTCGCGGAAGTGGGTGGGACAAGGGCGTTCCGCCCTTTGGAATCCTCGTATTTTGAAACAATCCATCTGTCATGCTATAATCTTGACATCTGCAAAGAGAATTATTTTCCAGTTTGGTATTGCCATTTTTCCCAAGGGTCGTAGACCCTTTATCTCCGACGATAGCCGATTCCATAATGGTTGAGGTCGAAGACCTAAATCATTATGGTGTCGGTTTATTCGATTTTGCGTCGGGAACATTGACTTTCTCGCTCGCCCTTGCGGGCTCGCTCGGAAAAAGCGACTATTAATTCCAGCTACAAGATACAAACATATGTATTTTATATCAAAAAGCCAGAAATTAGATTTTTATCAATAACAATCCATTTGTCACCCTCTTTCTTAAGAAAGAATTCATATTCATAACATCTTCCAATAACATATACTTGTATCATGCAATAAGAAATTGAATCTGAGCATTGATATATATCGCGTATTTTTATAAGAATTATAGATTTTTTATCCAAATCATAATCATCGCACATTTCATTCCACTTTTTGGGTCTACTAGTTTTTCTATACTTTAACCTATATTTAGAATTTTGAACAGAGATAGTATCAATCTTATCGCAACCTAATCTGTCTCTTATATATTCATTCTGTTTACTTAAATTTCCAAGAAAGCCACGATAATGAAATCTCACATAAGTAGGAGGAAACCACATATATATATTGCCAGTTATACTTGTAAAATCTGCAAATGTTTCATCCTTAAATAATTCTTGCTGAATGACAGGGATGATTGAATCATCTCTGCCATAGCTAGAAAAAATAATTAGATTACATAAAATAAATGCCACTATTTTTTTTGACGCCATACATTATTCAATTTATTGGTAACACTTTTTATTGTTTTTCCAATTTTACCGCCATTAAAACCAGCACCGACATAATCAATAAAGTAACCACCTTTCTTAGTAAGTTTTTCTGTAACATTACAACCAAACCCATAAGTTGTGATATCGTTTCCTCTATGACCAGTCCTAGACATTCCATCTTTCTGTTTTCCCAAAGGTTGATCATTTCCATTCGAGTCTTGTTCCATCACTTTGGAACCACCTTTCATAGTCCATTGTCCTGTAATTTGACCATTCGTTCTTTCATCACCATTGTGTATATATTCATGAAGAAATTCCATCGCTGAAAGAAATAACGTCTCTTCATATTTGGTAACTATAGTGCCACCTCTATTTATTGTCTCATTAGAATTTACAGCGGCATATAGTTTCTTTACAATCTGAGAGTTTACCCATATACCATTTGCTGAACCTTCCGTTGCTCCATCACGAAATAATACAGTTGGACCTTGTCCTGGCTTCATATCATTTATTATTTGATCTCGTGAAAGTCCACAAATATCAGAAATAAGAGTTAAGAGTGTTTCGTCATATCCTTTACCATCTTCCGATTTTATTATGTTTTCAAAATTATTCACTAGATTTTTATATAAATCTATTTCTTCTGGAGTCAATGATAAAGAATGATCACAAATGTAAATTCCTTCACCATCTGTTTGTCCAACAGAAAAAGAACCATCAGGGTCAATATATACAATTGGATTTCCCATACAATAATTATATGGAGACATACCCGCAAAATTCTCCCACATAGGATCCACACTCAACCACATTGCTCCTGTAGGATCCAGATATCTTGCTCCGTAGTAGTACAAGCCTGTTTCGTTGTCAAGTTCCTTGGCATTGAACAAGAAATTAGTAGAGAATTGGGAATTACGCTCCTCCACAAAGACCTCTCCGTATGGAATGTATTCCACATGCTGGGCAATGTTTCCATCGACATCAGTGACGTAAGATGTAGATCCAAGATGGTCTGGATGATAGAAGAAGATTAGCTTTTCTTCCTCCTCTGAATCCATTGTGGAATCTTTCTCCACTTTCTCCTTTTCTGGAGCGGAATATGTGAAGCCGAGTTCCTTGTATCTTGCTCCAATATTATCCTTCTGGGAATCAGAGATTTTCAATCCTCCTGCCTGCTCCACACGTCTTGGATCTGCTCCGAAGCCATCTTCATTGCCAAGCTTTGATGCGATTCTTTGGTTTGCCGCATAGATATGCTTTGTGTAAGCTCCACCATTCGACACCACGAAGTATGGGCTGACATAGGCTGTGAACTTGCAAATATTGGCGTTTCCACCGACTTTTTTGCCGTTCACATGCACCATCCCATAGGAAGGATTTTTCTCGCTCGCCTTGCGGGCTCGCTCGAAGGGGTGTGAGGGCAAGGGCGTTCCGCCCTTTGGAATTCCTCTTTTCCTGAACTCAGCCATCTGGGATTACCAGAATTTATAAAGATCGATTTTCAAATCATCGATTTGATTTATACAAAGATAATTCTTTTTATGGAATCATCTTCATTTGTCATTTTCTTTTCCGCTCGCCCTTACGGGCTCGCGGAGCTGGTGGGGGCAAGGGCGTTCCGCCCTTTGCATTCCTCATTTCCATGAACTCAACTTCTGGTATATAGTATTTATAAAGATCGCTTTTCAAATCATAGATTTGATGTTTGCAAAGATAATTATCTTTTGGAAATCATCTTCGCTATGCTTCATTTTCTTTTCCGCTCGTGCTTACGCACTCGCGGATGGGCAAGGGGCAAGGGCGTTCCGCCCTTTGCAATTCCTCGTTTCCTGAACTCAGACATCTGGATTTTCATCTATTAACCAAAAACGTCCCCTATCTCCACGAAAAACAACTTTGATATTATTTTTTTTAAAAATAGAAACAATATCCTTTGTTTCATAATTATTTTTACATTGAAAAAACAAACATTTGTTTTTTACAAATGCCAATGGATAATGTCTTTTTACTTTTATGTATAGAGTTTCATAAGTCCTTCCACATTCACATATAACAATATTAATATCTTCATATTTGTATCTATAATGTCTCCACAAAGGACGAAGGCAATAAAACATGTCTATACATTCTTTTTCAAAACTTAAGGTTTTGACAGAAAACAACGACATCAAATATAATGTAATAATGTTTATAAAAAACAATTTAACAATAAAAAAATATTCACCATTAGTTGCTGCTTCCTTACAAGGTAATATTGACATACCGAATATCAATGCTATTCCACAAAATGTCATTCCTTTAGAACATCGGAAACTTATTCCTTTTTTATTATTATCCATTATTAAAATTGAATTAGAGAATTAATTATACCTCCGATATCATTAATCAAGTCCATAAGATTTGCAGTCCTACCAACCATTCCAGATTGAGCATCAATCAATGGAGCTTTTGTTTTCGGATGCAATTTCGGATTTCCCTTAGTATCTAATATTGATCTCGCATTAGAACCTGCTTTAAAACCAGAGTAAAGGTCATAAACTCCACCAACTATAGCAACTCCAATTTTAACTGTTTTAACTTTATTTTTGTCACTTTCTGATGTAGCTAACCTTGTAAACCCAGATTCCCCATTACGGTCAGTTACCATATCATCAACTGAATTCACAAGTCCCAAACCGGCAATTCCATAATCAGCCAAAGCCGCTAGACCTGTTACGCCTGCTGCAATCGACGTAAGTATCGACGAAACTCCTGTAATAAATGCCGTCATTCCCAATCCGACTGTCATGTCTCTATCTGTAACAATGCCCATATTAGCGTCGTCAGAGGTTCCCTCTGAAAAAAATGCATCCAAAGACATACATACATTAACTAACTCATTGCGACAATTATCTGCAGTACCTTTAAAGACCTTAACATTTCCATCTGTGGTTGTTACTATTGCATCTATAAATCTATCATCATTATATTTTAATATATAACTTCCTCCATATTCATCCACATAAGCTTTAGCATCTTTAATGTGTTCATCATCAACTGGGGAATTTCCATCCGGATCCACCAACTTCACCGGATTTCCCATACAATAATTATACGGGCTCATTCCAGCATACTTCTCCCACATCGGATCCACACTCAACCACATTGCTCCCGTAGGATCAAGATATCTTGCACCGTAGTAGTACAAACCTGTCTCGTTGTCCAACTCTTTGGCATTGAACAGGTAGTTTGTAGAGAATGAATTGTTTCTCTCTTCCACAAACACTTCGCCGTATGGAATGTATTCGATGTGCTGGGCGATGTTTCCGTCTGCATCAGTCACGTAAGATGTTGAGCCAAGATGATCTGGATGATAGAAGAATACAAGATTTTCTGGTTCCTCTGAGTCCATTGTGGAATCTTTCTCCACTTTCTCTTTTTCTGGAGCAGAATATGTGAATCCGAGTTCCTTGTATCTTGCTCCAATATTATCCTTCTGAATGTCAGAGATTTTCTTGCCTCCTGCCATTTCAACACGGCGAGGATCAGCTCCGAAGCCATCTTCATTGCCAAGCTTTGATGCGATTCTTTGGTTTGCCGCATAGATATGCTTTGTGTAAGCTCCACCATTCGACACCACGAAGTATGGGCTGACGTATGCTGTAAACTTAGTCACTGCATCATTTCCACCAACCTTCTTTCCATTAACGTGAACCATTTCTGTCTCGCTTGTCAACTTCACTGTTCTTTCGCCAGCTGCATCATAGAAATAGCATGACACGCTTCCGTTGTTGTTGACGGCAAGTAGGCGGTTCTCCTCATCCCATAGGAAGGATTTTTCTCGCTCGCCTTACGGCTCGCTCGAAGGGGATGGGGGCAAGGGCGTTCCGCCCTTTGCAATTCCTCATCACATGATTCCAACTTCTGTCATATAATGAATTTAAAGATCGCTTTCAAATCATTGATTTGATGTTTACAAAGATAATTATCTTTTGGAAATCATTCTCATTTTCTTCTTTTAGTCCGTCTATTTAATCAGAGTCATCCTTACAAAACTTTAAGAATTCTTCATGTAGGAACGGCATTATCCCCACAATCGTATCTTTCTTAAACAACTTAAAAACAACCTTTTTAGAATTAATAGAACACCATCTCAATGTGATGCTGTTTTCATCTTTATGTATAAAAATTGTATCTCCATCAAGCCGTCCTATTAACTTTTGATCCAATTGCCAAAAAGAAGATTTATCAGAAAAGTTTTCACAAACACTTGTGTCTCCTTTCACATATCCTTTGCAAAAAAGAGTCGAAAGCCCCAGTCGGTATTGAAATAAAAACTTATCATTACACTCAACATATAAACTATTTAAAGTTTCATAAGAATCACATTGAGAATAAGCACTACAAATAGCAAAACTAAAAAGAAACAAAAATAAAGTTTTCATCTCACATCGTAATTAAAATAATCAACAATACGTTTATCTCCACCTGTCTTAAACATTCCATCCTTAAACAAGAGAAAAGCAATATTTGGGTTTGAATCACAGATTTTATAAAAATCGCTCATTTTGGAATTTTTATTCATTTTTATAGGTGCATATCCAGCACCCATATCATATAAGTATTTACCATTAGGATCTACTATATTTGAAATCCATTTTTCATTAACAACACTCATTTTCTGAACACCTGAAAAAGCTAATTCATATTTGTAAGCTTGTATTTCATCATAAACATCTTTCAAAACAGCCTGACCTGTTTGTTTGTGAAATCCTATCTCTCCATTTTGATATTGAGTCACATGCGTTGTTTCATGAACAAAATTTGCAATATCTGTATAATTAATCATCACAACACCAGTCGACATGTCTTTACTTACACTTCCAACCCCACCTTCTAACTTATTTAACTTATACATTTGTGTATCATCATTTTCGATTCTCCTCAAATCTTGTAACTTTGTGTTGAGATATATTTCTCTTTGCTTTAAAGATCTATATTCAGATTTCTTTAATTTACTATTCGCTAAAATAGAACTTATTTCATCTCTTTTCTTTTCAATTTCCGCTACATTTTGATTCCATTCTATTTTAGATTCTTCTTCTACACTTCTTCCATCCGGATCCACCATCACCACTGGATTTCCTGCACAATAATTGTACGGGCTCATTCCAGCATACTTTTCGAATAATGGGTCAGCAGATAACCACATAGCCCCCGTAGGATCCAGATATCTTGCACCGTAGTAGTACAAGCCTGTCTCGTTGTCAAGTTCCTTGGCATTGAACAAGAAATTAGTAGAGAATTGGTTGTTGCGCTCTTCCACGAATACCTCGCCGTATGGAATGTATTCAATGTGCTGGGCAATATTTCCATCAGCGTCTGTGACGTAAGATGTTGAGCCAAGATGATCTGGATGATAGAAGAATACAAGATTCTCTGGCTCTTCTGAGTCCATTGTGGAATCTGGCAACACCTCCTCTTTCTTGGCCTCTTCATAGTCTATTCCAAGGGATTCATAACGGGCTTTGATTGTGGTAGCAAGATTATCAGTTTTCTTCAATCCTCCTGCCTGCTCCACTCTTCTCGGATCAGCTCCGAATCCATCTTCATTGCCTAATTTCGATGCGATTCTTTGGCTTGCCGCATAGATATGCTTTGTGTAGGCTCCACCATTAGAAACTACGAAATATGGGCTGACATAGGCTGTGAATTTGCTGACATTGGCGTTTCCACCGACTTTTTTGCCGTTCACATGCACCATCTCGCTCTCACTTGTCAACTTCACTGTTCTTTCGCCAGCTGCATCATAGAAGTAGCATGATACGCTTCCGTTGTTGTTGACGGCAAGTAGGCGGTTCTCCTCATCCCATAGGAAGGATTTCTTCTCGCTCGCCTTACGGCTAGCTCGAAGGGGATGGGGGCAAGGGCGTTCCGCCCTTTGCATTCCTCTTTTCCTGGACTCAGCTTCTGGATATTCAGAAATTATAAAGATCGCTTTTCAAATCATTGATTTGATGTTTGCAAAGATAATTATCTTTTTGAAATCATCTTAGTCTTTTCCCTTTTCTTTTCCGCTCGTGCTTACGCACTCGCGGAAGTGGGTGGGACAAGGGCGTTCCGCCCTTGAAAATCCTCATTTTCCGATACAACCCATCTGCCTTGCTAAAGCCATAATACATTACCTTAGTGTAGGAATACCCACTCACTACAAGGGTCGTAGACCCTTTATCGCTCGCGACGATAGCCGATTCCATAATGGTTGAGGTCGAAGACCTTAATCATTATGGTGTCGGTTTATTCGATTTTGCGTCGGGAACATTGACTTTCTCGCTCGCCCTTACGGGCTCGCTCGAAGGGGACTGGGGCAAGGGCTTCGCCCTTTGGAATCCACAATATATTAGCAATTTGAATTACATAATATACTAATGTATGCCTTAATATGATTTAATATAACATATTTTTCCAGCCAAATCATCCGGGACGAATCGTTTTAAAGAATCTAGCAAATCTTTTGAAGATATATCAAAATGATCAATACAAAAAATAGAATAGCCAGAATCTGTTTCAACAGTAAAAGTAACATTACTCGACGGTCCATTTATAACTTTCTTTATCACTAACTTTTTCACTTCTTTCCATTCATATGAAAATGAAATAGAACTTAAAGCATTAACACAAGTAACGCCATCAAATGTGATTTTTATAAAACTATCTCTATCTTTACAACGCAAGTATACATCTCTTAATTCCCAAACAAAAAATATAGTATTGAGAATAAAAAGAGGAACAAACCTTATAGTCCAAAAAGAAATAGCGAACAAAAACAAGAGAAGAAAAACCTCAGTAATCCTCAAACTTTTTTTGGGGACAATTAATTCAACTAAGTTCGAACCGTCAAAATAGCTTTTTGTGGGCATACTAATAAATTTTATTCGTTAATTTTTGTATTTATTCCACCTTGTGTCATATTATTAACCGTTTCTATAACGCCCCCAAAATATTTACTATTTGAACGATCCACTGCATTTTGTGCATTTTTAACATTTCTTGCCTTTTCAGAAATTTTAAGGTTTATTGCTTCTTTTGCTTGTTGTTTAGGAGTTTGACTCAAATTCTGATAATTATCATAATTTTCTCTCCATTGTGAATGATTTCCTTTATTAACAAATTTTTAGGAACATTAAAGGCTTCCTTAAATTCAGCTTCCAGTTCTGATTGCGATGGAATTTTTTGTTCTAGAGCTTTACTCAAGTCTTCCGTTGCAGAAGATTTTACTCCATTTACAAATTTAGTCGCGACTCCGTTTACGACTCCTCCAACAGCAATAGATTTAAGTGTTTTAACCCCATCATATTCTTTTTGATTATCAAAGGCTATATTAAGCCCCTGCTCAGTAACATCACCCACAGCTCCCCCTAAAGCGCCAAAGCCTGCACCAGCAACAACTGAACCTTCAAAAAATACACCTCCACATGCAGCAACTGCACCACAAGCTGCACCTCCCAAAAATGCAGATCCAACTTTACCCACCTTACTTAAAGAGAAAGGCTCATCCCAATTATTATAAATTGCAAATCCTGCATTAACTACACCTCCTAACCCAGCAGCAATCACAACCCATGGGGCATTTCCATCCGGATCCAACATCACCACCGGATTATTTAAACAATAATTATAAGGAGTAGCACTAATATTTTTTTCATATAAAGGATCCACACTCAACCACATCGCTCCTGTAGGATCCAAGTATCTCGCACCATAATAGTAGAGACCTGTCTCATTATCTAATTCTTTGGCATTGAACAAGAAATTAGTAGAGAATTGGGAATTACGCTCCTCCACGAAGACTTCACCATAAGGGATATATTCCACATGCTGAGCAATGTTTCCATCGGCATCTGTCAAGCCCCCTAGCCCCCTGAAGGGGGAACTGGTTCGCCACTTTTGTAGAGACACTCCTATAATAGAATCTCAGTTTGGAAAACTATTAAAGATCGCTTGTCGTATTTTTTGAATCGACGGTGTAAAATTAATGATTTTAATTAATTTACATATCTTCCTCCCTTTCTTTTCCGCTCGTGCTTACGCACTCGCGGAAGGAATGTGGGGCAAGGGCGTTCCGCCCTTGGGAAGCCTCTTAATAGAAAACTTTAATCATTTATAATCCTCAAGCAATTGCATAATTTTTACCAAACAAGGATTTTCTATTAAAGGAATAATACAATCCAAAGAAGCTGCACAACCTATCTCTTTAATACTATCGTTTTCAGTTAACAAAAAGGAAAAAGAATCTCCGTCCAATACCAAACATTCAAAAGTGTTGCCATATATTTCTTTCTCGAAAATGCCATAATCAAAATCACATTGAAAAGAGTTTTTTATCTCATTTTTTTTTATGATTTTATTCTTTCTAAATTTATATAGTTTTATACTTTCTTTTGTCTTGGAAAGAGCGACACAATACAATAAACCATATCTTACAAAAAAAACATTATTGTTTTTCTTATATAATCGTTCTATTTTTCTATTTGGATACCAAGAATCAATTTCTACCATAGAAATTTCCCTGGAGAAAGAGATCTCTATAGCAAAAAAGATAAATAAAACAAGTAACGAAAATTTACCATTCATAATAAAGCTATTTTTTATTTGACTTGCTCAATTGTTCAAAAGAGTCATAAGTTATTGTACCCAAAATTCTTTTGCCATTATAAAAAGAAACCTTCTTATCCCTTAGTCCAACAACAATCCAAGATATGTTTGCATTTTTAGTTCCGTACTGACTTGCAAGTATCTTATCTTTTCTCGAAGGGGTTCCATAACCCGCCAAAATTTTATCATCAGAATATGTTTTATCTCTATATTTAACATCACCATGAACATGCCATGCAACAGTCACTTCCATTATATCAACATTACGTTTTTCTCCTTTTATCTTAAACGGTATAATGTTAGAATTTACAAAAAGTTTATCGTCAGCTGTATAACCCGCTTGAGGCATTGGACCTTCTTCCCATTCTAACACCTCTCCATTTTTAGAAGCATGACCTCCATTTTCTCTCGTTGATTCTTTTGTTTGCTCCATTGATTTTTTTATTCCTGCAATAACTTTTTCATCCTGTGGAACTAAAACACTTTCATCATTTGCTAATTTTCCATAATATTTTCCATGTGTCTTCATAGAACTCTTTATATAATCTTTCGTTTTTCCAGCAACCACATAAATATTATTCGTTTCACATTCTTTGTAACCAATTAATTCTGCATTCTCTCCATCACAAGAATAATATTCATCATTTCTTCCATCAGGATCTATCATAGTAACAGGATTTCCATGGCAGTAATTATAAGGATTAGCATCAATATACTTCTCCCACATCGGATCCACACTCAACCACATTGCTCCTGTAGGATCAAGATATCTTGCTCCGTAGTAGTACAAACCTGTTTCATTATCCAACTCTTTGGCATTGAACAAGAAATTAGTTGAGAATTTGGAATTACGCTCTTCAACAAACACCTCTCCATAAGGGATATACTCCACATGCTGGGCGATATTGCCGTCTGCATCTGTCACGTAGGAAGTTGAACCAAGATGGTCTGGATGATAGAAGAAAATCAATTTTTCTTCTGCCTCGGAGTCCATAGAAGAATCTTTCTCGACCTTCTCCTTTTCTGGAGCGGAATACTCATAACCAAGAGCCTTGAATCTCTCGCCTACATTGTCTTTCTGGAAATCAGAAATCTTCTTGCCTCCTGCCATCTCCACTCTTCTTGGGTCTGCTCCAAAACCGTCTATATTGCCTAATTTCGAAGCGATACGTTTCTCGCCACGTAACTTTATATTCTAAATTTTACGGATATAAAGCCTTTAGTTTTTGGTAGTTTAACATACCTTTTACCCAAAATGGCCAAAAACCAAATCTGAATATCTGACTTATTTGACCTGAACTCGTCAGAAATGTACATAAAGAATACAATGAAATAGATGTTGTACTATCAAAACTATGATTTTGAATATTTATAATAGAATCCTTGGAATTAACAAAAACATCGCAAATATAACTATAGATAACATTAACAGAAATCTCTTGCTTTGCATTATAAATCTGGAATTTTTCCTTTTTCTTTTGCGATACAACAATTCTATTATTGAAAGAATCCAATTTTGTCTCATAAATAGAATCCTTTTTTATATCAATCACACAAGCATGATATTTTGGAGAATCAACAAATTCACTCCATAAAACATCTTCAAATATCAAAATCGAATCATATTCAATAAAACAATCTTCTAATACTTCTAAATGTTTTTTTCTTTCTGTCTGAAAAAAATCAATTATTTCTTTTTTATTAAAAACCACATTATTCAAATCCGATAATGATAAAACAGAATCCCCATGAACAATCTTGTCATAAATCTTTTCTTTGTCAGAAGCTGAAGCTCTGACAAAGAAAAACATTGACATCATTAATACAAAAAAAATTCTCATCACTACTATCTATTAAAAAGAAGGTTTGTATTTAGTGGGCATAAAATATCTCCTATCATTAATACGATTATAATTATTATAAAAAGAAGGAGAGTTATCGTTATCCCTATATGCTACTGACCTATAAATACCCGAAGTTAGTGGTTCAATTAATCTTGTGTCAGGGTAGTTATTATCATAGAATTCTCTTAATGGTAACCGTGCTTCTGATCTCATTCTATTTTCCATATGAGTAGCATAAATTTCTGAATTCATAAAGCCACCAAAATCCACTGCTCTTGCCGCACTTCCTCTGCTTTGAAAATCAATAACATGGGACAATTCATGACCTAAAACCAACCACTTAGGAGTAAACAAAGGAAACATTCCACTTAAAGTAGGAACTCTTTGATCATAACAAGAATTCAAATCCAAATAAATGGTAAAAAGATCAGTTGAATTGGTATGAGACCCTTTATAGCCATCAACATTTGCATTAGAATCATATGATTCTATATAACAATTGTGGGTTCTGAAATAATCAACTATTTCCTTTCCTGTTTCTGTTTTATCATTTAGCTGTCTATATTCGTTTCTAAATTTATTAAGGAATGAATTTTCTCCCGGTGTATATTTATTATTGTCCCTATCATCATAATAACCTAAACTACCCATAGGATAAAAAGCATCTTTATCATAATCATACGCATAAAACTCCCCATCTTCATCATTTTTCACAAAAGGTGCATTTCCATCCGGATCCACCATCTTCACCGGATTTCCCATACAATAATTGTACGGGCTCATTCCAGCATACTTCTCCCACATCGGATCCACACTCAGCCACATTGCTCCCGTAGGATCAAGATAGCGAGCTCCATAGTAGTAAAGACCAGTCTCGTTATCTAGTTCTTTGGCATTGAACAGGTAGTTTGTAGAGAATGAATTGTTTCTCTCTTCCACAAACACTTCACCATAAGGGATATATTCCACATGCTGAGCAATGTTTCCATCGGCATCAGTGACGTAAGATGTAGAACCAAGATGATCTGGGTGATAGAAGAATACAAGATTCTCTGGCTCTTCTGAATCCATAGTGGAGTCTTTCTCCACTTTCTCTTTTTCTGGAGCAGAATACTCATAACCAAGAGCCTTGAATCTCTCGCCTACATTGCCTTTCTGGAAATCAGAAATCTTCTTTCCTCCTGCCATCTCCACACGTCTTGGATCTGCTCCGAAGCCATCTTCATTACCAAGCTTCGAAGCTATTCTTTGCGAAGCTGCGTAAATATGTTTCGTGTATGCACCTCCATTCGACACTACGAAATATGGACTGACATAGGCTGTGAATTTTGTCACTGCATCGTTTCCGCCAACCTTCTTTCCATTGACATGAACCATTTCTGTCTCGCTTGTCAGCTTCACTGTACGCTCGCCAGCGGCGTCGTAGAAGTAGCAAGACACGCTTCCGTTGTTGTTCACGGCAAGTAGGCGGTTCTCCTCATCCCATAGGAAGGATTTCAACACGTCTTTCTCTTCTGTCGCTTCCTGCTCTCCTTCTGGATTCTCCTCCTCATTCTTTTTCTTTGCCACAGACACTGAGACCATGTTTCCATTGTCATCAAACTCGTAATCCTGAGTATGGAGATTCTTTAGCAACTCCTGTTCTGGATCAAAATTGTCATTTGGATCCATATTTGTTCTATCCACATTATACTGCTTCGTCTCCACCGAGGCAAGTTGCATCGGATTGTCGTTGCTGTAGTTGTAGTTGAACTCATGGCCTGCTGATAATGTGCCGGCAAACTGCAGATTTGTCTGAGTCATCGTCATCTTCTTGCTCATGATGTTGTAGAGGTTGTCGTAACCCATTTCAAGATGATAATTGGCTGTCTTGCTGCCATCAAACGAGTTGAAGTTGCCTGTCGCTGTTTTCAGTCTGTGCCAGTCGTCATACGTATATGTATGGCTCGTCGTTCCGCCGATTTCCGCATTCAACGCCTTTTCTTTGTCTATGGCATTAACAACGCTCAAAATGTTGTTCACTTTGTCGTATGTATACGTGTTGTTCAAGAAAACTTTTTCTTCCTTGTTGGCAACCGTCATGTTCTTCAATCGGCGTAATCCGTCCTCATACTTATACGTTGTCTCTGTGCCGTTTCCATATCTGATGAAAGATCGCTGCTCGTACTCATCATATTTGATTTCGTCGATATACGTGCAAATATAATTCTTTTGACCAAGAATCTTCTTCAACTGACCTCCTAAATTATAATAATATTTGATTTTTTCGCCGTCAGGATAAATCATTTCCTGGATTCGGTTCCATGAATCGTATTTCCACTCGGTCGTGTATGTCGCCACGTCTACACCTGGAATTATGATGGTTCTGCGGATCTTCTCCACCTCTCCCATCTTGCCGTAGAAGTATTCCTGGGCTCCGCTTCCGTCCTCCACCAAAGCCAATCGTCCGACTCTGTTGTGCTTTGCGTCCACGCCTCCGTAAGTGTATTTCACATTGTTCTTCCACTTGTCGTTGCCGTATATCTGCTCCACCAAGCGGTTGTACTCATACTTGTATGTCACCACGTCTCCCTTGCCTGTCGTCTTCGTCAAGACGTTGCCAAGATTGTCATATGTGAACGTCGTCTTTCCTGCAGAAAGATTA
>Ga0307448_100025_pt1 | contig 14026 bp, 13 predicted proteins | sample GoafecBaGen2Rep2_FD_203827 | JGI IMG/M metagenome (GOLD analysis project Ga0307448, IMG submission 203827) | Metatranscriptome of enriched fungal communities from goat fecal pellet, Isla Vista, California, United States - Bagasse, Gen2, Rep 2... ... | reverse complement strand
GTTCCTCCCTTTTGTTCATTGGCTTCTGCTGTGATAGCTCGCGAAATTGCCTATGATACCTTAGGGTTAGAAGTGGAAGAGGATACCAGTGGCATCCATGAGAATAATAAAAATGTGTTAGAAGTTTCCAAGATGCTGGGAGTTGAGTTTACTGGCGTTAGAGAAAGTGATGCGGGAAATTTCATAACTGGTCGCTTGACAAAAAGTGCGTTTGAACAGAATAAAAATAAGATATTAAGAATTGTACCAAAAAAATATTTGTGATGGAACAGAAAGTTTTAAACATTATCAATGAGATACGTGCCGCCAAAGAGATGGCACCTATTGAAACAATCAGTGCAGAAATGAAACTCCGTGAGAACCTGAACCTCACCTCCTTCGACTTGGCAGAACTCACTGTCAAGATTGAGGACGAGTTTGACATTGACATCTTCGAGGATGGTCTCGTGAGTACAGTAGGTGAAATCTTTGAGAAATTGCAGAAGTAATGACATTTCTTTACGATAACGGGAAACAATACGGCTACGATGACTTGTTGAGGGCGCTCAATGAGGGCGCGACCTATTACCCTTACTACAAGACATCGGATGTATTCTCCTACTTTGTCAACCTCATCAAGGCACTTGCTGCCAGCCAACCTCTTGTGCTGCTTGATTCCGACATCAATCCTTCTGAGATAGATGGCCTGGACGAAAGCAAGGTGAATGTGGCAGAAAGCATCGCTCCATCATCATTTCAAAATATGGATGATGTGGTGAACGCTGTACGGAACTCCAAATCTGAGATAACCATCTTCACCTCCGGCACAACTGGACAGCCCAAGAAAGTAGTGCATAGCATCGCCACACTGACCCGTTCTGTACGCCTTGGCGACAGATACAAAGGGCAGATTTGGGCATACGCCTATAATCCTACCCACATGGCAGGATTGCAGGTGTTCTTCCAAGCATTTGAGAACCAGAATACACTGGCGAACGTTTTCAATCAGCCAAGAGAGTTTGTCTATCAGCAGATTCAAGAGAAGGGAATCACCCATATCTCTGCCACGCCTACATTCTACCGTCTGCTCCTTCCTTTCGAGCAGGCATACGAGAGTGTTATCCGTGTGACGCTTGGCGGCGAGAAATCAGACCAGCACTTGTATGATTCGATCATGAAGATATTCCCCAATGCGAAAATTAACAACGTGTACGCCTCTACAGAGGCAGGCTCATTGTTTGCCGCAAAGGGTGACTGCTTCCAGATACCTGAGGCAATCAAGGATAAGTTCAAGGTGGTAGATGACGAGCTGCTGATACATAAATCGCTGCTGGGAAGTTCTGACAGTTTCAAGTTTACAGATGATTACTATCATAGTGGCGACCTGATTGAATGGGTGGATGAGGCACAGGGCTTGTTCCGCTTTAAGAGCCGCAAGAACGAACTCATCAATGTGGGTGGCTACAAGGTGAATCCCGGCGAGGTAGAAGTTGCCATTCAAGATATTGAAGGTGTCCGTCAGGCGATGGTCTATGGCAAGGCAAATTCCATTCTCGGAAATGTGCTTTGTGCTGATGTGGTATTGGAACCCGGCTTTGAGTTGACAGAACTGGACATCAAGAAAGTGCTGGGCGCACAGCTTCAGGACTTCAAGGTGCCTCGCAGAATTAAGTTTGTGGAGGAGATTTCTCTGACACGAACAGGAAAAATGAAAAGAGTATAAACATGAATATATTAGTTACCGGATGCTCACGTGGCGTGGGCTTGGAAATATGCCGTGTGCTTTTGAAAGAAGGGCACAACGTCTATGGCGTTGCCCGCTCACACACGGACGAGTTTAAAGCATTGGAAGATGAGTATGCAGGTCATCTCTTCTTCAAAAGTATTGACTTGGCTGATTCAGAAGGTGCTCGCAAGAGTGTTTTCAAAGAGTTTATCACCAATGACATCGTGCTGGACGGCTATGTGAACAATGCGGCTGTAGCCTACGATGACATAGTGACCAACCTGAACCTTAACAGGCTGAAGGCGATGTACGATGTGAATGTGTTCACACCTATGATGATAACGAAGTATGCCATCCGCAATATGCTGCTGCATAAAACAAAGGGCAGTATTGTGCATATTTCTTCCATCAGTGTGCATACCGGCTACAAGGGGTTGGCCATGTATGCCTCATCCAAAGGAGCATTGGAGGCATTCTCTAAAGACACAGCCCGTGAGTGGGGACAGTTGGGCATTCGCAGCAATGTGGTGGTGCCTGGTTTTATGGCAACAGCCATGAGTGCATCACTCACAGAAGAGCAGCGTAGCAAGATATATGCCCGCACCTCGCTGAAAGCAGCCACGGATGTCCACTCGGTGGCAGAAACTGTAGCTTTCCTGCTTTCCGATAAGGCTTGCAGCATCACGGGACAGAACATTCATGTTGATAACGGAACAATTTAAGATATGATACCATTTCTAAGTTTAAAGGACGTAACAGCACTTCATGGAGCTGAGATTAACGAGGCGGTGAGCCGCGTAGTAGATGGAGGTTGGTACCTCCAGGGTAAAGAGAATGAGCAGTTCGAAGCTCATTACTCAGAGTATATCGGAAGTAAATACACCGTTGGATGCGCCAATGGTCTGGATGCACTTATCTGGATATTCCGTGCGTATATTGAGATGGGGGTGATGAAGCCTGGTGACGAGGTGATTGTGCCTGCCAATACTTATATTGCTACCATCCTCTCAATTACCGAAAATGGGCTTGTGCCAGTGTTGATTGAGCCTAAGTTGAACACTTTGGAAATAGATGACGACCTCATTGAGGCTGCCATTACACCTAAGACTAAGGCCATCTGTATCGTACACCTTTATGGGCGTATTGCATATACTGAAAAGATAGGAGCGCTTTGTAAGAAGTACAATCTGAAGTTAGTTGAAGATAATGCTCAGGCTCATGGCTGTCGGTTTACCGATGGACGACGTACTGGTAATCTTGGTGATGCCGCTGGTCACAGCTTCTATCCAGGTAAGAACCTTGGTGCTTTAGGAGATGGTGGTGCAGTAACCACCAACGATCGTGAGCTAGCCGCTGCTGTACGTGCTTTGGCTAACTATGGTTCACAGAAGAAGTATGTGTTTAAGTACACTGGTCGCAATAGCCGTCTGGACGAGATTCATGCAGCAGTATTGGATGTAAAACTGAAATATCTTGACGAGGATAATGCTCACCGTCAGCAGATGGCAAAATTGTATTATGAGGGCATCAAGAATCCTCTTATTACTTTACCGGACAGACTGACTGATGAGCAGAATGTATATCATCTTTTCCCGGTTCTCTGCGAAAAGCGTGACGAGTTGCAAGCATACCTGAAGAAGAACGGTGTGGGTACTGTGATTCACTATCCTATCCCTCCCCACAAGCAGGAGTGCTATAAGGAGTGGAATGAGCGTAGTTATCCTATCACGGAAAAGATACACGACATGGAGTTGAGTCTGCCAATGGGACCGACTATCAAGAAAGAAGAGTTAGAAGAAATTATCCGAATAATCAACGAATTCATGTAATAGAATTGTGTCTGAAGAAGTTAAAGACATACAGACGGAATCAACTGCTGCCTGCCAAACATCTAGTTACCGCAGCATCTTCAAAGCGACCTCGCTCTTTGGAGGAGTGCAGGTGTACAATATATTGATAGGAGTACTTCGTTCGAAGATAATAGCCGTCTTACTTGGTCCGCTGGGAGTGGGAATACAGGGCTTGTACCATTCTGCGATACAACTTGTGCAATATTGTACTTCTATGGGCTTGTCTCAAAGCGCAGTCAGGGATGTTTCAGAGGCAAATGGCACTGGAGATTCATATAGAGTTGGACGGACTGTTTCTATCATTAAGCGGCTGGTTTGGATTACTGGTTTACTCGGATTTGCAGTCACAATTTTGATTTCTCCGCTTTTAAGCAAGTTCTCCTTTGGAAATTACGAGTATATTATCCCATTTGTTTTTCTTGCCGTTGTATTATTGCTTGATCAGCTATCAGCTGGTCAGAAAGTTGTATTGCAAGGAACAAGAAAGCTCCGATATCTTGCCACATCATCTGCAATAGGTGTGACAATAGGATTACTCTTTTCTATTCCTTTCTTATGGATTTGGGGTACAAAAGGTATTGTGCCGGCGTTGATAGTTCAATCTATAGGACAACTGTATGTTACGTCATATTACTCAAGAAAGGTGCCCACTCAAGAGGTTCATGTTTCCCAGAAAGAAGCGTTTGCGGGTGGAAAAGTAATGCTAACAATGGGACTGGCTATGAGTTTCAGTTCTATTTTGGCGTCTCTGGTGGCATACGTTACGAGAGGCTTTATTCGTTATAGTGGTGGTATTGAAGAGGTAGGGTACTATACAGCAGGTTTTGCCATTCTCAGTCAATATACTGGAATGATTTTTAGTGCAATGGCTACAGATTACTATCCCAGACTTGCTGCTGTCAATAAAGATAATGAAAAGTGTAAGATGCTGATTAATCAACAGGGAGAAATCGCCTTGCTGATTATGGCTCCTCTCCTTGTATTGTGTATTTTGATAATGCCTCTTTTAATTAGGATTCTATATTCAGAGGATTTTTTACCAGCAAATGACTATATAACATGGGCACTTTGGGGTATGGTTTTCAAGGCCGCATCATGGGTATTTTCTTATGGTTTTATTGCAAAGGGGGAATCAAAACTTTATGTCGTTATAGAAGTTATTTCAAACCTAATATCTTTATCTTTTGGAATTCTTGGCTATAAGTTTTATGGCTTAAGAGGAATGGGGTTAGCATTCACATTGAATTATATTACCTATTTCTTTTTGGTTTATATTGTAGCAAATAAGAAATATTCTATTAATTTGACAAAAGAATTTGGGAAGGTGTTATTTCTGCAAGCATCTTTTGTGCTTTTGGCTTTTCTCTTCATAAATTGTTTGAAATCAGGTATTTCCCACCTTACAGTAGCTATAATGCTCGTTCTTAGTGTTTCTGTTTCTGTAAAAGAACTTAATAAGAAGCTACAATTTCAAGCACTAATTAGTAAATCAAAAAAAAAGTTTTTTAGAAAAAAGATATAATAGCTATGAATATACTTTTATTTGGCGAATTCAGTGGATTATTCACGAATATTAAAGAAGCTTTAATGTCATGCGGGCATAAGGTTTTTCTTGTATCTGATGGGAACGGCTATAAAGATTTACCAGCAGATTTTAGATACGATGCTTATAAATACAATAGCAAGGGGCGATATAAAAGTATTCTCTGTGTCTTGAATTTGTGGAGAAACAAGAGGCTTTTAAGAGGATATGATATAGTTTTTTTTCAGGATCCATCAATTCTGTCAAGGCGGGTATGGATTAATCGCCCTATTTATGATTACATGCTAAAGCATAATAAAAAGTCTGTTTTATGTGGTGCTGGGGACACAACAATAGAGTCTGACTACTGGTATAATACGAATACTAAAGTAAAGCACTATATTCAAGGCATGTATGATGCATGTATTAGGAGAGGATCAGTACCCTTACTACACAATGAGAAGCTAAGGAGTTGGGAGAACGAGCTCATGAATAGAGTTGATGCGTATATTCCGATTTTATATGAATATGCTGAACCATTTCGTCAATATAAATCATTCATGAGAACAATTCGGATCCCTATTCCTGTGCATAAGATCCCTTTTTCTCCAAACATTGTTAGGGATAAGATTGTTTTTATGCATGGGATTTCTACAAGACCTGAAGCAAAAGGAACTCCATTAATCTTGCAAGCTTTCGATAGGTTAAAAGAGAAATATTCTCAGGAGGCTGAATTTGTTACCGCTAAGGGTCTTCCTTTTAAAGAGTACATGGCATTAGTCGGAAGAAGTAATGTGATTTTGGACTGCACGAACGGTTATTCTTTTGCCATGAATGTATTGTTTTCCTTAGCACAGGGGAAGGTCGTTATGGGTGCAAATGAACCAAAGGGAAATAAAGAACTTGGAATAGAAGGGGTTAATCCTGTTATCAACCTACGACCTGATGTTGATCAAATATGTTCCCAAATAGAATATGTTATACATAATAAAAACAAGATAGAGGAATGGGGACAGGTATCTCGAAAATACGTAGAGGATTATCATAACGCCCTTTTAATAGGAAAGGAGTATGACGAATGCTTCAAAAAATTAATGGATGATAATAGTGGTATAGGCGACAACCAAATAAAGTAGTTTGGGGCGAGTTTTATGATATATTGATATTTGTAAAGAATTTAGCAATAATGACAAAAAGAAATGTAGTTGAGAGGAGCAACAAAATAGTTAATTTGATATATTGGGGTTACCTGTTGTTGTTTTTCCTTTTTTTTGTCCTAAATAGTACACGCTTTCCACAATTTAGTATTGCAAGTGAACAACTGCTAATGTGGGGGGTGTCATTTGTATTTACATTAGTGACTTTAAAAAAAGGTGCAAATGCAATTTCTTTCGCTGTCTTCATATTTCAACTAATTTCGATATTTTACGTCCGCTCTGTTAATATCAATTTGTTCGGTGATCCTCTGGGATTTGATCCTCATGATGCATTATTTTATAGAGAGTGTGGCGAGTCGTTTGGAGGTGGTGATATTCGTACTTTTTTTGTTTGGTTGGCCGCTTCTTATGGCTCTCTTGATGACTGGGGGTTCCCTTTAATTGTTTGGGGGGTATATAGCCTTTTTGGTAAAGTTGGAGATATTGTTCTTTTGTTGTTGAATGTCTTTTTTATCACTTTTGGATCTAAGTCTTTATACAAATTATCTAATTTTTTTATAAGCAAAGATAGTAGTACCTTAATTTCTTTGTTCTGGGGTCTCTCGCCTTTTGCTGTTTGTACGGCGGCTGGAGGACTCAAGGAGAATTTCTTTGCATTTTTTGTTATACGATTCTTTTTCAATTTAATATCATATAAGAAAGGAAATAAAGATAGATTCCTATTGATAGCTATAGATCTGTTTGGGATATTTTTATTTAGATTGTCTGTTGGTTATGCAGGAATTCTCTGCCTCTTTTTTTATTTTTTACTTAGAAGTAGCGCTATAAGAAAAAATATAAAATCATTGTTGGTAATAACCATTGCCATTGGTGGCCTGGTTTTTCCTGTAGTTCTTAATCAGATAGCAGGACAACGTGGTTTGAGTGCAGAAAGCGTACTTGCAAGTTCCTCGAATAAAGCAGAAAATGTGGGCGGTGCTGTTGGGTATGTTGTAAATACTGCCGCAGCATTAATAGGGCCTTTCCCTACATTTGCAAGTGGGGATGAGGAGAAAATCAATTATATAACCAGATATTCTTTTACCCTATATCTGAAACTAATATTATCATTCTTCTTTTTTTATGCTTTAGGTGTGGCCGTTAAGAAAAAGTCAGTCATGACATATCCTTTGTTTTTTTTCGTATTTGTTAATATGTTAATGCTAATCATAGCCTTCTTTGCTTTAAATGTTAGATTTCATTGGCCACATATGCCTTTATTCTTCATGCTCGCTGCTTACGGATTGGAGGAATATAAAAAGAATGTAAAAACTCAAGGGATATTAGTTGGCTATTTGCTAATTGGGTTTATGATAGTTTTCTTATATAATATTAGATGACAATGAAAAAAATAGCATGTGTAGGCTACCATGAGACAGGAGCCGGTGTAATTGATAACATATTTAGGGAGTGTGATAATGTTTGTCAAGGAGTCTATGAGGCTGAATTAAGGTTTTTGCATGACCCTGATGGAATCTCAGATTTGGAGTATCATTTAGTGGAGAATCCTCACAGGCTCAGTTCTGGATTGGCAATAAAACGTTTTATAAAATATGTTAATAGCCAGAATCGACAAGTCAGGAAATCCTTAGGCGATGACTGGATAGAGAAAGCTACAGAATATGCAGAAAGCTTGGCTCTATGTAAATATACTGGTTATACTTTAGGGGATATCTGCATGTTGAATCCACTCCAAAAATCCGAGTTGTATATTAAAAAAGCAATTAATCGTTTAAGACCGCCCAAATACAGATTTCCTGTATGGCATAACTACCTTCCTTGGCTCGAAACCTATTATTCACGTCTATCAGAGGAGGAATTTTTAAGTAAGACAAAAAAATTTGTAAACTCAATTTGTGCTTTGTTAAATAAGGGGAATAAAGAATTTGTCGTCTTGGATCAGTTTATAGAAGCCAGTAACCCTACAAGGTATCTTAGATATGTTGATGATTTGAAGGTTGTTATCATTGACCGTGATCCTCGTGATTTATTTATTCACCATCTGAAAAGAGGCGATAAGGTTTTACCTACTGAACCGATGAAATTTTGCTTGGTTTATAAAGGAATCAGACAGTTAAAAGGGAAAGACCCGGAAGGGAGCGTGCTGAGAATGAACTTTGAAGATTTTGTTTACAATTATGAGGATTCATTAAAGACATTATTCTCTTTTGTTGGAATGTCACCATCCCACCACGTTAACCCAGGTGCTCATTTTGATAGAGAAAAATCTTCAAAAGGAACTAAACTATGGATTACATATCCCCAATATGAAAATGAGGTGAAGATAATTGAGGCAAACTTACCAGAATATCTTTATAATTATTAACAGTAATATGATACAACATGGAATCAATAACGATAAAGAACGATGTCTGTAAGGCGATTGTGATGACCGGCGTTTATTATAAAAATCATCACCCTGGTGGAATATCATCTGTGATTCAAAGTTGGGCGGACAACTTTGAAGAGTTACAGTTTTATCCAATGTTCAAGGAAACGAACAACGTAGGAAAGGTACTGTGTTTCTTTAATTCGATGACACGTCTTTTCTTTAAACTTCTTTTTGATCATCGTGTAAAGATTGTATATATACATACGGCAGCAGACCGCGATTTCTGGAGGTCAGAAAAGGTTATAAGATTGGGGAGACTATTCAAAAAAAAGGTGGTTCTTCATTCCCATGCATCTAGGTTTAAGGATTATTATTCTGAGTGTTCAGCCCAAAAGCAAGAGTGGATAAGAAGAACGATTAAAAAAGTCGATAACCTTGTTGTTCTGTCCCAATCTTGGAAAGAGTGGTTTGAGGGTATAGGTATTGATTCATCAAAAATAAAAATCCTTCATAATATAACTCCTTACCCACAGATAAACTCTGATAAATCCATTTACAATGATGATGTGATTAAGCTTCTTTTTTTGGGAGAAATTGGTCCCAGAAAAGGGGTGTTTGATTTACTGAGTGCCATTGTTGAACACAGGAACGAACTTAAAGATAAAATTGAACTGAGGATTGGTGGCAATAAAAATGAGGAGCAATTGATGTCTTTTATCGAAGATGGCGACCTAACAGGTTTTGTTCATTTTGAGGGCTTTGTCTTTGCTGATAAGAAAACAGAGTTACTCAACTGGGCTAATGTTTATATTCTACCATCTCACAATGAATGGCTGCCTATATCTATATTAGAGGCTATGAGCTATAAAATGCCAATAATATCCACGCCAGTTGGAGGAATACCGGAAGTGGTGGACGGTTCTAATGGCTTATTAGTTACACCCGGTAACAGAGATGAGATTTATAATGCGATTCATCACTATATTAATAATAAACAAGATGTTAAAATTCATGGCGAACGAAGTTTTGTAAAGGTGCAGCCATATCTACCGAATGGCGTAATCACGGAGTTAAATTGTATTTTTAATCAATTATTGACAAATGAATAATAGGTTTCCTTTGATAACAGTGATAAGAGGAAAATTGCGTAAAGCACTTTTCAAGTGGTTAAACTTCAAAGCATCTCGTATATATGGGAGCCATATCCATCCTACGGTCAGATTGTCTCGTTCTACGCTTGTGGATAAGACAAACCCCAGAGGCGTTTATATAGACGAATTTACCTATCTGGCGGGGGGGGCAATTTTGTTTGCTCACGATATGAGCAGATGCATGAAGGACGACACGCATATTGGAAAACGTTGTTTTATAGGGGCAAATGCTATTATAATGTGTGGGGTAACAATTGGAGATGAAGTGGTGGTTGGAGCAGGATCAATAGTAACAAAGGATGTCCCATCCAATTGTATTGTTGCAGGGAATCCAGCTCGTATAATAAGAAAAGGTATTCATACAGATAAATATGGGAAAATTATTTATGGGGAAGAATCTGAATAATATAGTGTTTTTTGCAAGCAACGATGGCGGTCATTTTGCTCAATTGATGGCATTACATGATTTGTTTAACAAGTATGAGTCTGTTATAGTAACTGACAACGAAAGGGCAAATAAGGGAATCGCGGATCTGAAGAATGTAAAAGCTATAGAATTTGCAATGGCTTTTGCAGATAAGAGAAAAGAACTGACAAAGAACAAGAAAAAAAAACTCACTCACTGGAGTTATTTGTCTGCATACTGGGATCTATATAAACAATGTAATAAGATTTGGAAGAAATACCGGCCAAAAGTCATTATTTCTACAGGTAGTAACATTGCAGTTCCTTTGGCATTAATTGCCAAGTTGCATGGAAGTAAGTTCGTGTATATTGAAACACGAGCTAAGGTCTTTAATAAAACTATCTCGGGAAAGTTGATAAGTCCTATCTCAGATAAGATTATTGTACAATGGCCAGAGATGGTTGATGTGTATAAAGGTAAGGCGGAGTATTTTGGAACATTGATTTAGAATTGAATATGATATTTGTTACAGTAGGGACACAACCAAATGGCTTTCTCCGCTGTCTGAAAGAAGTGGAGACCTTAATAGATAAGTACGAATTAAAAGAGGAGGTAGTTGCACAAATCGGCAATACTGACTTTACCACAGATAAATTCAAGACTATTCCTTTTACAAGTGAGAATGAGTTTAAGGATTTGATAGGGAAAGCTTCGGTAGTAATTACACACGCGGGTAGTGGTGCCATCTTTAATTCCATCAAGGCAGGAAAGAAAGTGATAGCAATGGCTCGTCTTCATGATTATAATGAGATGGCAGACAATCACCAAACAGAATTGGTGAAGAAACTTTCTGAGGGTGGGTATATTATTGACGGCACTTATTCACTAATAGATGCATGGTCCAAACTTGATGGTTTTACACCAAGGGAGAACGATTTTAAGTGTGAAATTGTCGGAGTGCTGGACAAGTTTATCAAAAAGAATCTGGAAATGGATTGACGTTATCTTGTGATGAAGTGGTTTGTTTTGATTTTGATTTCTCCTTTTCTCTTGATTACTGGAACAGATAGCGGTGCAAGGCATGCTGATGGAGATAGGCGAGATAAGAGCGTAGATTCTTATCATCCATCTTGGAATGTGAGCACAGAAACGGAAGCATTATTCAAAGGATTGGTAGAATCAGCTGAGCAACGGAAACCATTCTTCTCCGCCCAATTGTTCTATAACTACTATCGTAGGAATTTGATGTGGAAAAGTGTGAATGGACGGGTGGCTCCACTGAAACCTGATGAGACAGACCTAAGTAAAGTAATTCGCTATGATGTTGGGCGACATCTTGGAATTTATGGCATCGATCTGGCTCATGGCGCAAAATCAGGTTGGTTCTCTGGCGCAGAAGCAGAAAAACGACGCACTACAATAATATCCATAGTGAAAAAAGCATGGAAAGAACACAGAGCAATTCCTTCGGCCTCATGGCATCTTGAGAATCCATACGTTCCCCATGCCTATTTCTCTATGGGTAATGAAGGCCGCGGGGCGGTTTATAATGCAGCTCGTACCTTTTTTTTGCGTTCAGGTGAAACGTTCAATTATCCAAAGTCGCATGTAAATGTCCCCAAAGAAATCATGGATGGTGTGAGTTATGATGAAGGTAAAACTCTACGGGACGAAGATGGGTGCTGGCTTCCATCTGCAAAATCCACACGATGTGGAATAGCAAAGATGGAAGGAACGGAAGACCTAGCAGGATATGATAATCCTACGCAGTGGTTTGAGGCTATGCTGTCGGACATGTGCTCCCTGATTAATGAGTTTGTAGATGAAGAAGGGACGGCTATTCCTGTGATTCTGCGATTGTACCACGAACCAGAAACGAAGTCTGCATGGTGGGGGTATGGAGTCCCCAAGCAGGACTATATCAGTTTCTTCCGTTATACTGTTGAAAAAATACGGGAAAAGTGTCTGAACAAGAACATTCTATTTGCCTATTGTAAGGATAGATATTGGAACGTAAAATCATATGGTGACAGATATCCGGGTGATAGCTATGTGGATTTGGTCGGCTTTGATGACTATACAATATGTACATCGGATACGTCGGACAAGGCTGTTATAGCAAGGATGAGAATCGTATCAAATTTCGCAAAAGAACATGGGAAGGTGGCTGCACTATTTGAGACAGGAAATAAGACAAAGTATAGCAGAAGCAAGAATTTTCTGAGTGATAACCTCTATCACTGTATTACAGCGGAAGGGGTGCATTTGGGTATGGTACAGATATGGTCATCGTTCACGACAGAAGGAGATGAAAGAATTCTGAATGATTATAGGGGATTCTTGAGGAAGAAGAGAATCCAGACGGTTAAGACAAGGTAATAAGAGAGGAAGAAATGAGTGCGGATGTCTTTTGATGACATAATTCTTAGTAAAAATGAAGTTTGAAAATATTCAGCAACAAGGTCGAGTAAGGAGAGGGACATTCACCCTCCCTTCTCACGGAACCGTGCTTGACAGTCTCCCATCACACGGCTCTTCGTGCTTAACTCATTTGTTAATCCAGCCAAGGATCAGTTGGTCAACTTGGTTGCCCATAAGTGGCAACCTCAGGTGGTACCTGCCATCTATTAAATCCGAATCTAAATTTTAAGATTACTAAAAATATGGTTGTTATAGAACTTAACGGGGCTAAAATAACCGATTACCTTTCTTAATTGTTATATTATGTATACATCCAAACGCTCAATTATTTTATTTATTTACGCATTCTTCTGCATCATGTTTCTTTCATGTAATAAGTATGATGACGCTGAATTAAGAAATGAACTAAAACTACATGAAGAACGTCTTTTGTCTTTAGAAAGACAATGTACCCTGATTAATAGGAATTTGGAATCCATCTCGGCGATTGTTAATGCACTGCAAGAAGGGGATTATATCAAAGAGGTAACCCCAATATATGATGAGTCATCTGTAATAATTGGTTATTCAATATTATTTAATAAGAGTGGTAGAATCTCTATATATAATGGAAAGGATGGTACTGATGGTGAGAATGGTAAGGATGGTGCTGCTCCAATATTGGGTATTCAACAAGACACAGATGGCATCTATTACTGGACCATAAACGGGGTGTGGTTGCAAGATACTGATGGCAACAAGCTGCGTGTTACAGGCAAAGATGGCAAAGATGGCGAGAACGGAAAGGATGGTGAGAACGGAAAGGACGGAACTGACGGTAAGGACGGGAGTAATGGTATAACACCAACTCTTAAAATAGAGGATAACAAATGGTATGTTTCCTATGATTCAGGGGCAACTTGGGCTCAATTAGGTAATGCAATTAAAGATAATCCTCCTTTAATATTATCAATAGAAGAATATGAGAATTACGTAGAAATAATACTTAACGATGGAAATCAAACTGTTCTTAGGCTTCCCAAATATCCAGATGGTATAGATGGGATGTTTCCTGATGCAGATTATCTCCATAAGTTAATATCGTTAAAAAAAACGGCATCTGATAATTATTCAACTCTAAGTCTATTATGCTCCACCGATGTTCATGGTATGGTTACACCAATGAGTTATTACTTAGATTTTTATAGAAAATATTCCGATTATATTGATGAAATGATCAATGCTGGTGATTTGCTAGGAAATCAATATGGTGCAGAAACTAATGAATTACCTTATGATAATTTACAAGATTTCGATAAAGTCTTGTGTGTAATAGGAAATCATGATGTGTTTAACTATAATAATGAGGCTACTGAAGCAGGAAAAGAGTATGGGAATAGTAATTTTTGGGCTCCCAATTATGCAAAATATGATAGATTATTTAAGAATATTGCACAATGGAAT
>Ga0307448_100024_pt1 | contig 14137 bp, 17 predicted proteins | sample GoafecBaGen2Rep2_FD_203827 | JGI IMG/M metagenome (GOLD analysis project Ga0307448, IMG submission 203827) | Metatranscriptome of enriched fungal communities from goat fecal pellet, Isla Vista, California, United States - Bagasse, Gen2, Rep 2... ... | reverse complement strand
GCCGCGAGAAATCGCGGCAGAGACGGGTTTTTGGACACGACAACGTGCGCGCGGGGGCGCATTACAATCCTTTCGCGCGCACGCACATCACGCACGCGAAGGGGGCGAGGACGTGGGCAGACCGAGACAATACACACCGGCGAAGCTGAAGAAGGCAGCGGAAGCGTGGTTCAAGAGCATCACGCGCATCGTCCGCGTGACGGAGGAAGTGGACAGCGGCAAACGAGACGAGAAGGGCCACGCCATCTACACGAGCGCGGAGGTCCTGAACCAGAACGGCGAGCCGGTGGAGCAGCTGGAGTACATCGTGCCGCCAACCGTCGGCGGGATGTGCAGGGCGCTGGGCATCAGCCGGAGCACATGGGCCAACTACTGCGACGCGAAACTGAACCCGGAGTACGAGGCGGCAACGACATGGGTGCGCGAGCGCCTGCTGGAATGGAACGAGCAGGAGCTGCTGACGCGACCGGGCAAGGACGTGAAGGGCATATTGTTCAACCTTCAGAACAACTACGACTACACGGACAAGCGCGAGGTAGAGCTGGGCGAGCGTGCGAGCAAGGCCATCCAGTGCTCGACAATGGCGGAGAAGCTGGCGCTGCTGCGAGAGCTGACGGAAGACGACGATGAAGACGCTGACGGAAGCGGATGTTGACCGCTATCTGGAGGCGGCGCTGTGGTGGAAGCGGATGCGGGAGACAAACAACCGCACGTTCCTTCCACTGTTCGGAGACGAGCACCGCTATCTGGTGCTGAAGGGCGGCGGCGGCAGCGGCAAGAGCATCTTCGCCGGACGCAAGGTGCTGGAACGCTGCACGACGGAGCCGGGGCATCGGTTCCTCGTGTGCCGCAAAGTGGACAAGACGCTGCGACAGAGCTGCTTCAAACAGCTGCGCTCGCAAGCCTACGAATACTACGCGGACGACGTGGACTATATCCCGAAGGGGCAGAGCGGAGATATGTACATCCGCTTCAAGAACGGGAGCGAGATACTTTTCTCCGGCCTCGACGACGTGGAGAAGCTGAAATCCATCTTCAACATCACGGGCATCTGGATAGAAGAGGCGAGCGAGCTGCTGGAGGGAGACTTCAACCAGCTGGACATCCGACTGCGCGGCGAGACGGCGTACTACAAACAAATCATCCTGACATTCAACCCCATCAGCATAACGCACTGGCTGAAGAAGCGGTTCTTCGACGTGCGGGACGAGCGAGCGCGGACGCACGAGAGCACCTACAAGGACAACAGATTCCTTGACGAAGAGAACATCCGCACGCTGGAGGGGTTCAAGGAGACCGACGAATACTACTACACCGTCTATTGCCTCGGAATGTGGGGCGTGACAGGCAGGAGCGTGTTCAACGCAAAAGAAGCGCAGCGGCGGCTGATGGAGAAAATCAAGCCGGTGCGGACGGGCTACTTCGAGTATGACGACGACGGCGCGGGGGTGCGCAATATCCGGTGGCAGGACGACGAAAGCGGGTTCATCCGGCTGTATCAGGAGCCGCAGGAGGGCGTGCCCTATGTCATCGGCGGAGACACGGCGGGAGACGGCAGCGACAGCTTCGTCGGGCAGGTCATTGACAACCGGACGGGCGTACAGGTGGCGGTGCTGCGGCACCAGTTCGACGAGGACCTGTATGCAAAGCAAGTATATTGCCTCGGCAAGCACTACAACGGGGCGCTTGTGGGGCTGGAGACAAACTTCTCGACGTACCCGACGATGGAGCTGGAGCGGCTGAAATATCCGAAGCTCTACGTCCGGGAGACCGTAGACGACTACACGCACAAGGTGAAGCACGCATACGGATTCCAGACGAACAAGCAGACGAGGAACGTCATCATCTCGGAGCTTATCGCGGCGACGCGGGAGAACATGGACATCGTGTGCGACGAGACGACGCTGGAGGAGATGCTGACCTTCGTGCGCAGCGAGGACTGGAAACCGGAGGCAGAGAACGGCGCGCACGACGACTGCGTGATGGCGCTGGCAATCGCGCACCACATCAGACCGCAGCAGAGCTATCTGGCGGCGGAAGAAGAGGACGAGGGCGTGGTGTGGTCGAAGAGCCAATGGGAAGACTGGCGGGCGTCGGACCGCGAGGGGCGCGCCTATCTGGAGCGAAAGTGGGGTAAACCGAAACGATGAAGAAAAAGGACAAGGACAAGCTGCGGCTGTGGCAGGAGCGCATGAAGCGCAACGACAGCGCATACGAGGCGGAGGCGCGAAAGATGGATGCGCGCGAGGCGCAATACTCCGGCGACCGGCACCTGAAGGAGATGGTCGTGGGCGAGAAGACGCACACGGCTGTCCATGTGCGCAACATCTCGGCGGAGCTTATCGAGGCGCAGGTGAACAGCAATATCCCGCAGCCGAAGGTGACGGCGCGCCGGGAGGGAGACGAGGACAAGGCAAAGCTCATCGAGGATATGCTGCGCAACGAGCTGGACCGGATGCCGTTTGAGATGCTGAACGACATGATGGAGCGGACGGTGCCGATTCAGGGCGGCGCGGCGTTCCTTGTGGAGTGGGACAACACACAGCGGACGCACTTCACCGTGGGCGAGCTGAACGTGAGCACGCTGCATCCGAAGCAAATCATCCCGCAGGACGGCGTGTACACCGGCATTGAGGACATGGACTACATCATCCTGAAAATCCCGCAGACGAAGGAATACATCCGACGGAAGTACAGCGTGGACGTGGAGGACGAGGCGGAAGCCGAGCCGGACGTAAAGGGCGCGCTGGACGTGAAGACGGCGGACGACCTTGTGACGCAGTACATCGCCTACTACCGGAACGACAAGGGCGGCATCGGGCTTTTCTCATGGGTGAACGACACGGTGCTGGAGGATTTGGACGACTATCAGGCGCGCAGGCTTCGGCGGTGCACGACCTGCGGCGCGCTGGAGCCGATGGGCGAGCTGGAGAGCGTGCCGGAGAGCCTGACGCAGACGCTGGCGCAGGGCGCGGCGGTGACGGCGGAGCCGGACATCGCGGACAAGCCGGTGCGTCCGGCGCTGAAGGACGGCAAGCGCGTGTGCCCGTACTGCGGCGGGAGCAGATGGGAGGACACGGCGGAGGAATACGAAGAGCTGACGCTGCCGGTGCTGCGAAGCGACGGGAGCGTGATACCTGGGATGCATCCGGTGGAGAAGCCGAGCGAGACGATGGTGGACGAGATGGGCCTGCCGACGGTGGAGACCACGCTGGAGCCGACACGCATCCCGTTCTACAAGCCGGACATCTACCCAGTCATCCTGCAAAAAAACGTGAGCGTGTACGGGAAGTTCCTCGGTGACAGCGACCTTGACAAAATAGCGGACCAGCAGAACACCATCAACCGCATCGAAGGGAAAATCATCGACAAGCTGCTGAAGTCGGGCAGCTATCTGACGCTGCCGGACGACGCCATCATTCCGCAGGACGCGGAGGACATGAAGGTTATCCGTCCGGGAAATCCGGCGAACGCGGCGCTTATCGGCGTGTACGACCTTGAAGGGAAAATCGAGCAGGACATGGCGTATCTGGCGCAGGTGTACGACGAGGCGCGGCAAATCATCGGCATCACGGACAGCTTCCAAGGGCGACGGGACACGACCGCGACGAGCGGCAAGGCCAAGGAGTTCGCGGCGGCGCAGTCGGCGGGACGGCTGGAGAGCAAGCGCGTGATGAAGGACGCGGCATACGCGGCGCTGTTTGAAGCGATGTTCAAGTTCAAGCTGGCGTACACGGACGAGCCGCGTCCCGTGGTGGCGGACGACATCCACGGAAACAAGGAGTACAAGGAGTTCAACCGATACGACTTTCTGGAGCAGGACGCGGCGGGCGAGTGGTGCTGGAACACGGAGTTCCTTTTCGCGTGCGACACGAGCGCGCCGCTGGCCTCGAATCGGGAGGCGATGTGGCAGGAGACGCGGCTGAACCTTCAGACGGGGGCCTTCGGAAACCCGCAGGAGCTTTCGACGCTCATCCTGTTTTGGACGAAGATGGAGATGCTGCACTATCCGGGCGCGAGCGAGACGCGCGCGTATCTGGAGGAGGAGATGCAACGGCAGCAGGAGCAGGCGCAGATGCAGCAGATGATGCAGGCGCAGGCGATGCAGATGCAGGCGCAGCAGGCGGCGGCGGAACAGGCCGCGCGGCAGCAGGCGAACACCACGCAGGGCGGCGGGATGAACGTCGCCGTCATTCAGGACGTGCTGGAGCAGGCAAAGCGAGACGCGATGCGCGACGCGCAGGTGCGGAGAGCGCAGCAGGCCGGTCAACAGTGAACCTCGCAGGGCAGAAGCGAAAAAACGCCAATACGGAAGGAAGGAGGACGGCGAGATGAGCGACAAGAATCCGTATGCCGGTAAAATCAACAACTCCGGTTCGCAGGTCGTGAAAGGCCCCTATGCCGACAGCGGCAAGAAGGGCAACAGCTCCGTGAAGACGGGCACCGACCTTCGCGGCGGCAAGAGCAAGTAACCGGCGGGACGGCGGGAGAGACCGCTGGCGGCGGGAAGAGACCGCGACTTCGCAGGAAAAGCGTAAAAATCCAGAAGGAGACAAACATGGGAGATGAAATCAACTACAACGAGCTGTTCGGACTGGACGAAGGCGGTAAAGAGCAGGAAGTCGCCGCACCTGCAACGGGCAACGGAGAAGGTGCCGGAGAAGCCGCGCAACAGACGGCGGGAGCACCGGACACGACCGGAGCCGGAAAGGACGGAGCGCAAGGCGGAAAAGAGCAGGACATCGCCGCGCCTGCTGTAGAGAACGATACCACCAAGAAGACCACCGCACCGCAGCAGACCGAACCGGCGAAGACGCCGGACGCGGCGCAGCAGACGCCGGAAGAGAACGCGGCCTTCGCAGCGGCGCGGAGAAAAGCGGAGCAGGAACGGGACGCGGCCATCGCGCAGGCGAAGGAGGAGGCACAGAAGGCCATCGACGAAGCCTTCGCCAATTCGGGGCTGACGAACCCGTACACGAAGCAGCCCATCACGACCAAGGCGGAGTTCGACGCCTACCGCGAGCAGTACGAGAAGGAGCGGCACGACCGCATCCTGAAGAAAACGGGCATGACCGACGAGGAGTTCAAGCAGTACGTCGATTCCATGCCGGAGGTTCAGCAGGCAAGGCAGGCGGCGCAGGAGATGCGCGCGCAGCAGGCACAGATGAAGGTGGAGGAGCAGCTGCGCGAAATCAGCGCGCTGGACCCGTCCATCAAGAAGCTGGAGGACCTGACGAAGATGCCAAACTACACGGAGTTCTATGCCCGTGTGCAGCAGGGTTTATCGCTGACCGATGCGTACAAGCTCACCAACTACGACGCGCTGACGAAGGGCGCGGCGGCGGCGAGCAGGCAGGCGACGCTGAACGCGGCGGCGAGCAAGAACCATTTGGGAGCGACAGCTTCCAGAGGCGAGGGAGCCGTGAGCGTGCCGGCGGACGTGATGGAGCAGTACCGCGCGTTCAACCCGGACGCGACGGACGCGGAGATTCAGGCACACTACAACAAATACCACCGCCGGAGCTAACGGCGGGAGACTACGAGAGGAGAGCATAAGATGTTCAAACTTCATTCCTACGACGGCAGCGCGAAGGTTGCGGGCATCGAGTATCTGCCGTGCAGCGCCATCACGCCGAAAATCGGCATGGCGCTGGTGCAGTCGAGCGGCAAGCTGGCAATCGCAACGGGCACGACCGCGCCGACGTACATCAGCATGTGCGAGAAGGACAGCGCGTGCACGGCGGGCGACATCATCCCCGTCATCCGCGTGAACCACGACATGATTTTCGAGACCACCTTCAGCGCGGACCCGGCGAGCGTGAACCTTGGCGACAAGGTGACGCTGCACGCATCCAGCGGCCTCGAAGTGACGGCGACCACCACGAGCGGCGTGGCGGAGGTCGTGTACAAGGATGCGGACGCATCCGGCGCGATGTGCCGCGTGAGATTCTAACGGAAGGAGACGGAAGAAATGGCAAATATGACTTTCACCGAAGGCTCCGGCCTTCAGGACAGCATCTTCGGCAAGTCGCAGGAACCCATCAAGATGTTCCTCGAAAAGCGCGGCGAGGCGTTCGAGCAGGCGTCCATGCTGAAGGAGCTTTTCAACATGGGCACCAGCAAGCACTGGGGCGAGAAGTTCAGCACCATGACCGGGATGGAGGGCTTCCAGCCGGTCGGCGAGAACGGCGACTATCCCGTGGACGGTATGCAGGAGGGCTTCAGCAAGTTCCTCGAACACATGACGTGGAAGGACAGCTTCTCGCTGTCCCGCGAAATCGTGGACGACGCGAAGCTGATGGACCTGAAGCGTCAGCCTGCGGGCTTTATCGCTGGCTATTACCGCACGCGCGAGAAGTTCGGCGCGGCGCTCATCGGCAACGCCATCCAGAAGAACACGAGCATGACCTTCGGCGGCAAGACCTTCGACACCAAGACGGCGGACGGTCAGTGCCTCTTCAGCAAGGTGCATCCGTCGAAAATCAAGGCGAGCCGCACGCAGAGCAATCTGTTTGCGGATGAGTTCAGCGCGGACGCGCTGGCGGCGATGGAGAGCGCGATGCAGGACTTCCGGGGCGACGTGGACGAGGTTCTGGACGTGGCACCGACGACCATCCTCATCCCGAACGACTACAAGCTGAAGAAGGCCGTGTTCGCAGCCGTCGGCGCGGACAAGGACCCGGACACCGCGAACAACGGTTTCAACTACCTGTTCGGGCGCTGGAACATCATCGTGTGGCCGTACCTGAACCAGTTCATCGCATCCGGCACGAAGCCGTGGGTGCTGATGGACAAGAAGTACAACGAGGAGTACGGCAGCGCCGTGTGGCTGGACCGCGTGCAGCTGGAGGTCCGCAGCGAGCTGGCGGGCAACGACGCGAACGTGTGGAAGGGCTATGCCCGCTTCACCGGCGGATTCAACGACTGGCGCGGCTATGCCGTCGGCGGCGTGAGCGGCGGCACGCAGCTCGTCACTGGCTGACAAGGAGGCCATCATGGGTAACGCGACGCGACTGACGAATCTGGAGGTCACGGGCGAGCTGAAGACCGGGAGCGTGAAAATCGGCCTGACGGCGAGCGACTACAAGACCGCGAAGACAGACGGCACGGCGGCGGCGGGAAGCGCGCCGACGAAGGCGGAGTTCGACGCGGTGGTGGAGCTGGCGAACGACCTGAAGGCGAAGTACAACGCGCTGGTGGACAAGCTCGCCGGCACGACCTGACGCACAGGGGGCGGCGGCAGATGCCGCTGCCCCTTTATCCTTGCAGGAAGGAGAAGAGACCATGACCGTGAAGGAGGCCATCGAGAAGACCGACGCAATCAAGCCGAACGCCTTTGACAACGACACGAAGGTGGGATGGCTGAACGAGGTCGAGGGCATGGTGCAGACACAGGCGCTGCTGTTCGCGCCGGAGGAAGTCATCGTCTACGGGGCGTACAGCACATGCAAGAACATGGAGCTGCTGGTGCAGCCTCCGCACGACAAGCTGTACACGGCGTATCTCGCGGCGATGATAGACTACGCCAACGGCGAGTACAACCGCTACCAGAACACCTACCAGATGTTCAACGCGCACTTCGGGGAGTTCATGCGGTGGTTCGCAAGCGTGTATCGTCCGGCGGACACGCACCCGGAGTTCTACGAGAACGAGTATATGGAGGTTGAGACATGAACGGAGGAATCGGCAGACCGTGGGCGGGCTATTACCTGACCGCCTACGGCATCGCGGTGAAGCACGGCTTTACCGGGACGGAGGAAGAGTGGCTGGAGAGCCTGAAGGGAGAACAGGGCACCGGCATCGAAATCCTCGGCCACTATGACACGCTGGCGGAGCTGGAGGCGGAGCACGCGACCGGAACGGAGGGAGACTGCTACGAGGTCGGCACGAGCGAAGATGACTACATGCTGTACTACTGGGACACGAACGGCGAAGAGTGGCACGGCATGACCATCCGGGGGCCGAAGGGCGACACCGGCGCGACCGGAGCGGCGGGAAGCACGGGGCCGCAGGGACCGCAGGGCGAGAAGGGCGACACCGGGGAAACAGGCGCGACCGGAGCCAAAGGCGACACGGGAGCAACGGGCGCGCAAGGACCGAAGGGCGACACCGGCGCGGCGGGCGTTTCCCCTGCCATCACCATCGCGGAAATCACCGGCGGGCACAGCGTAACCATCACGGACGCGACGCATCCGAACGGGCAGACGTTCAACGTGATGGACGGCGAAGACGGCACCGACGGCACCGACGGAACGGACGGCACCGACGGCGTTTCCCCTGCCGTCACCATCACGAGCATCGCGGGCGGGCATCGCATCACCATCACCGACGCGGACCATCCGAGCGGGCAGAGCTTCGACGTGCTGGATGGCGCGGGCAGCGGCGACATGCAGGCGAGCACCTACGACAGCGAAAGCTTCGTGGCGTCGGCGGGAGGCATCACGGCGTATGTGGCGGCGGCGCTGACGGCGGCGGGCATCCCTTCGGCGTCCACATCGACGCCGGCGATGGACGGCACGGGAGCAGCGGGCACGGCGACGACGTTTGCACGCGGCGACCATGTGCATCCGACGGACACGAGCCTGCAACCGAAGACGCTGGAGACGGCCATCACGGTCGGCAGCGTAAGTCAGACGACGGTGGAGGGCGCGCTGGGAGCCATCAACACGCTGGCGAGCGGGAAAGCAAACAAGGCGTGGTACAGAAGCGTGACGCTGACGACAACGGGATGGAGCGGAGGCACGCAGACCGTGAGCGTGACGGGCATCCTTGCGGACGAGACAAAGCAGCTTATCCAGCCGGTGCCGAACGAGGCGAGCCTGCTTGCCTACTACGCGGCGGGCGTGAAGGCGACAGGACAGGCGGCGAACAGCCTGACGTTTGCGTGCGACGAGACGCCGGCGAGCAACCTGACTGTGTTCGTCGTGGTGACAGAAGTGGAGGCAGCAACATGATTTTCAACCAAGGAAGCGGCGGAGGCGGCGGGAGCGGCATCAAGCTGGCAAGCATCGCCGTGACGACGGCACCGACGAAGACCGCATACAACGCCGGGGAGACGTTCGACGCGACGGGCATGGTGGTGACGGCAACGTACACCAACGGCGCGACGCTGGCCGTGGGCGGTTATACCGTCAGCCCACAGACGATGACGATGGGGACCACGAGCGTCACCATCGCGTACACCGAGGGCGGCGTGAGCAAGACGACGACGCAGGCGGTGACGGTGAGCAAGGTGCAGGTGCCGGTGCCGACGGTGAGCGGGACGCTGACATACGACGGCACGGCGCAGTCGCCAACCATCCAGAACGAGCCGAGCACGAGCATCGCAACCAGAGGCGGCGACGCGAGCGCGACGAACGCCGGCAGCTATACCAAGACGTACACGCTCATCGACACGGCCAACTATGAGTGGGCGACAACGTGGGACGGCAATCTTGCGTGGAGCATCGGCAAGAAGGCGACGACCATCAGCGTCAGCCCGTCGAGCGTGACGCTGGACGCGGACCACCTGACGAAGACGGCGACCATCACATCCGACGGCGACGGCGCGCTTTCCGCGAGCACGAGCGACAGCAGCGTGGCGACCGCCACCGTGTCGGGCACGACGGTGACAATCAGCAACGTGAACGAGACAAGCGGAACGGCGACCATCACCGTGTCGCAGGCGGCGGGCACCAACTATCTCGCGGCGAGCGCGAGCATCAGCGTGACGGCGGAGTTCGTGAAGGACTTCAAGGACGCGACGTGGGCGCAAATCTCCGCCAAGGGCGCGGCGGGGACCGCAGACCAATACTGGGACATCGGAGACATGCACGACGTAACGCTGAACGGGACCGTGGGAATCAAGACGTACAGCAACGTGACGAAGAAGCTGTTCATCGCGCACTTCAACTACAAAAGTCAGAACGGCGTGTACCTGATGGGCTTTAAGGACGCGGGGACCGGAAACGTGCTGGGCATGTGCGACAGCAACTACAACAGCTACAAGAGCGACGGCACCAAGACGTTCAACATGAACCACTGGGGCGGCAGCTCCAGCCCGTACAATACCAACTACGGCGGATGGAAGGGCTGCGACCTGCGCTATGACATCCTCGGAAGCACAAACGTCGCGCCGAGCGGGTACGGAAGCACACCGGCGACATCACGCGAGGGCAACGACCCGTCGAGCTACAACATCGTGAGCAGCCCGGTGGCGAACACGCTGATGGCGGCACTGGAGAGCGGACTGCGGCAGTACATGAAGTCGTTCACCGTGTACACCGACAACAAGGGCAACAGCTCCACGGCGGCGGCGAACGTGACGGCGAGCACGGACTACATCGTGCTGCCGGCGGAGTACGAGATATTCGGCACGACGGTGAGCTACGCCAACGAGAATGAGCCGGCGAAGCAGGAGCAGCTGGAATACTACCGGCTGGGAAACGCGAAAATCACCTACAACGAGGACGCCGCGACCACCGCGGTCTATCGCTGGCAGCGTTCCCCGAGCCGCTTCAACGCCAATTCCTTCGCCCTTGTCTACGCGGACGGCAGCAGCGCCACCGGCATCTCGCGCGGTTCGTTTGCGCTGACCCCGCTTTTGCGCGTAGCATAGCGAAGCGCAACACATCCCATATCCGCAGCATCCCTCCCGCGCAAGCGGGAGGGAGAGGAAGGAGAGCTTTATGTCGGTCCTGAAGAACAAGCGCACGACCAGCAAGGCGGAGTTCGTGAACACGGCAAACCACATCTACACCGAGACGATGCAGTTTTTAACGAGACTGTCGGCACGGTACGCGCGGCTGATGGCGGAGAACGTCGTGCGGCTTGCGAGCGAAGTGGTGGAGCACAGCGAAAAGGCGAACAGCATCTATCCGTCGGACGAGGCGCGGAGGGCGCTGCGCGAGACGCATCTGCTGGAGGCGCGGGCGAGCCTGATGGCGCTGGACGTGCAGATGGCGCACGTCTATGAGCTGTGTATGCTCAACCCGCAGGGCTGCTTTACCAGAGCGAACGGGCAGACGGAAAAAGCAGCGGACGCGGTGGCGAAGCTGGACAAGATGGCGCAGAGCTTGGGCGAGAAAATCGACGAAGAGGACGGGCTGCTGAAGGCGGTGCTGAAAAGCGACAGGGGCCGGACGAAATAGAGCAATATTTGGGTGTATCTCTGAAAATTCGTGTGGACGGGCGAGACCGGCACGCGGTCAATCGCTGGGAGCGTTCCCCGAACCGCAACAACGCCAATAACTTCGCCCTTGTCAACACGGACGGCAGCAGCAACAACAACAACTCGCGCAATTCGTATGCGCTGACCCCGATTTCAAAAGAGATAGGTCACAAGGAGTAGCGAAAGCGAAAGACGACCTGATTTGAAAGGAGAGATACTTCCCCGGTGAAAACCGAAAACTGCCTTCCGACGCCGCGACACGAGACGCCGCGAGAGCGTGCATGGCGGGAGAAGATGCCATATCCCGTTTCATGTGCCGGGGCAAAGCAGATTAGACGGCATCCGACAAGACATCTGTGCGGGAGGCGAACAAAAACATGAGCCGCAGGCAAGGCAGATATGAGAGACGGCGGGAGAAACGACTGGAGCGCCGACGGCGGCGGAGCGAAGAGACCGGCGGGCTGGCGGGAGCGTATCAATTCCACAAGGTCTATCGGCACGGGAAGGCGTGCTGCGCGGGGACCAGATGGAAGCGGAGCGTGCAGCTGCACGAGATGCACCTGTTCAGCGGGACGGCGCGGGCGATTCGCAAGGTCCTCGACGGAACGAACCGCTGGAAGCGGTACACACATTTCACGGTAAGCGAGCGCGGCAAGACCAGGCCAATCGACGCGCCGCACGTTTCGGACCGGCACACGCAGAAGGTGCTGACAAAGGAGATACTGCTGCCGCTGCTGGAGCCGAGCATGATATGGAACAACGGCGCGAGCCTGCCGGGAAAGGGGCTGGAACACGCGAGACGGCTGCTGAAGCAGGACCTTCGGAGACACTACAGGAAGTACGGGATGAACGGCAAAATCATCGTGACGGACTGCGAGAAGTTCTTCCCGACGGCACCGCACGAGAGCATCCGGGCGCAGCACGCGCGGTACATCTTCGACGACGGCGCGAAAAAGATGACGGACGGAATACTGGAGACCATCCCTTCGGGCGTGGGCGTGCCGCTGGGCGTGGAGCCAAGCCAAATCGAGATGGTGGCGCTGCCGTCACCGGCGGACAATTACATGAAATGCCAAGTGGGGCTGCACGGCTTCGGGCATTACATGGACGACTACATCATGCTGGTGCCGCCGGAGAGGGACGCGGAAGAAATCCTGCGGATATTCACCGAGCGGATGGGCAAAATCGGCATCCGCATCAGCAAACGAAAGACGCGCATCGTGGACTTCGGCAAGGCGTTCCGGTTCTGCAAGGCAAAGTACACCGTGGAGAAGAACGGGCGCATCGTGACACACGGGAGCCGCGAGACGGGCATCCGGGCGCGGCGGAAACTGAAGGCGCTGAAACCGATGTACGACGCGGGGAAGCTGTCGGCGGAGGATTTGTGGGCGTCGGTGCAGGGCGCGTACAACTACTACCGGGAGCACGACGACCACGGACGCATCCTGAAGCTGAAGCGGACGTTCTACGCGGTGTACGGCTTTCGGGCGGAGAGTATCAAAACCGTGCGAGCACACACGGCATGAGGAAGGAGAAGCATGAAATACATGGTGTCGAAACGGTTCCGGGAAACGGTGGAGAGCGGGAGTGTGAACCTGCCATACGGGACCGAGTGCGAGAGCCGGAACGGGCGCATCTACTGCGGCGGGCGGTTCCTTGTGCGAGAGAAAAGCCGGAAGGCGCACACAAACTTCGTGCGCAACGACGACGGGAACGGCGCGGAGCGGGCGAAGCTGACGCAGCGCATCGAACGGGAGACCGGACAGGCGGACGCGGAGACGCTGCGGCACATGGAGGACAGCGCGCTGTGTCAGGCGTACCGGAAGCAGGAGCATCAGGACGTGTGGCTGTGGAGCCACGAGTTTTACATCGCGCCGGTCGAGGACCTGCGGGACATCGAAGCCGCGATGAAGAAGGGAGCATGATATGTACAAAATCATCAGGAGCAACGGAGAAGCGCTGGGCTACGCGGAGAGCGTGGTGTTTACGAAGAAGAAGGGCGTGAACATCATCGAGGCGAAGCCGGAGGACGCGGCGGGCATCGCGTACCGGAGCACGGCATACAACCTTGCCGGGACGGAAGGCGTGGGCGCGGCGGAAACGGTGAGCGTTTACGCGGTGGACGGCGGCGAGGCCATCACGGACGCCGACGCGAAGACGGCGGAGAACGCGGAGGCGGTGGCGGCGCTGGAGGACGCGATGTGCGAGGCGGACACGGCAAACGAGGAATGGAAAGCAGGCATCGAGGACGCGCTGTGCGAAATCAGCGCAGAAAGTGAGGAATGACATGAATCGTATCTGGGCGAACAGACTGGAAGCAGGGACGCAGGTGTGGGCGAGCGTGCCGACGAGCCGCAAGGCTGCGGTGAAGGAGATACTGCGGGACGACGCCATCACCGGGCACAACGACATGACACCGGAGCGGTACACGGAAATCACGGGCGAGCCGTGGGAGGGGGTGTAAGCGATGCCGGAATCTGTCATCGTTGCGCTTATCGGACTGGTAGGCTCGGCACTCGGCGCGTTCTTCGGCATCGCCGTCAACTCCAAGATGATGTCGTATCGCCTTGAACAGCTGGAGATGCGGTTCAAGGAAATCACGGAGCGGCAGACAGGAATCGACGCGCGCATCTCCAAGCTGGAGAGCGAGAACGAAGTGCAGAAGGAGCAAATCAAGGTGGCGAACCACCGCATCGAGGACTTGAAGAGGGTGACGGCGAAGTGAAGCCGAAGCGCAAGGGCATCTTCGAGAGGCTGAAGAAGGTGCCACATCTGTTCGCAAAGAGCATCATCGTCCACTGCATCGTCGTGGTGACGATTGCCGCGTACTGGAGCCTGTACGCGCAATACCGGGGGGCGGAGATGACGGGACTGTTCGCGGCCATCGCCGCGCCGTTTGTGACGGAGCTGGCGATGCTGCTGCTGAAGACGCTGATGAAAAAAGACAAGGAGGAACCGGACAATGAAGGTATTACTGACGAACCGGGC
>Ga0307448_100022_pt1 | contig 14346 bp, 17 predicted proteins | sample GoafecBaGen2Rep2_FD_203827 | JGI IMG/M metagenome (GOLD analysis project Ga0307448, IMG submission 203827) | Metatranscriptome of enriched fungal communities from goat fecal pellet, Isla Vista, California, United States - Bagasse, Gen2, Rep 2... ... | reverse complement strand
TTTCTTTTTTTGTGAGTTTCCCCCCTTAGAGATTGCATGTTTTACATGCGTCCTAGTTCTAGGTAGTTAGGCGGTTTCGGACGATTACCGCGTCGGTGCAATTCCGACAACTAGGATTTGGTCGAGAGACCTAAAATCGTAAACCATTGGTGGATGGTTACACACCTAAAAATAACCTAATAATGGAGGATTGCACAATGAAAACAGAAGATTTGAAAGAAAAAGGTTTGACCGACGAGCAGATTAGTTACGTAATGGCGGAAAATGGCAAGTCCATTAAAGCATTACAGGACGAGAACAAGAAACTTAAAGACGAGTCCGAGGCTTACAAGAAACGCGCGGAGACAGCCGAGGAGACGTTAAAGAGTTTCGAGGGAAAAGACTTTGACGCTATGACAAAGGAACTTGAAGGCTACAAGAAGAAAGCCGAGGAGTCTAAGGCGGAATATGACCGACAGATTGCCGAGAGAGACTTTAACGACGCTTTAAAGGCAGAGATTGAGGGCTATAAGTTCACATCCGAGTCAGCAAAGAAAGCCGTTATGAATGAAATTAAGTCGGCGGGTCTAAAACTTAGTAACGGAAAGATTCTTGGGTTAACAGACCTTATTTCTCAAATCAAGGAGAAGGATTCGGGGGCTTTTATCGACGAGAAACAGGAAAAACTCGAAGAGAATAAAGCCAAGTTTACGACATCCTTAAAGGGAAGTGGTCAGAATGGAGCACTTACCAAAGAAGATATTATGAAGATCAAAGACGCAAACGAAAGACAGCAAGCGATTGCACAGCATATCGACTTGTTTAAATAAGCGTCTTAACACCGACTAACGCGAGAGTTAGTCGCTAACCGCAACAGTTAGCGGTAGAAAGGAAATATTATGTCAGCACAGAACGTAACAAAAGAGGCTAACATTAACGTTACAGCCCGTGAGATTGATTTTGTAACAAGATTCGGCAAGAGTTGGGAGCATTTACAGGAAATTATGGGTATTATGCGTCCCGTAAAGAAGGAACTTGGTTCAGTTCTTAAGTCTAAGACCGCAAGCGTTACTTTACAGAGTGGCGCGGTTCCCGAGGGCGACGAAGTACCTTACAGCCTTTCGGAAGTAACCGAGAAGCCTTACGCAGAAATGACTTTTGAGAAGTTCAAAAAGGGCGTTACCGCAGAGGCTATCAAGAAGTGGGGCTATGACGTTGCCGTACAGAAAACCGACGATGCTTTCTTAGCACAGTTACAGAACAACATTACCGACAGATTTTATACCTATCTTGCAACAGGCGAACTTACCGAGACTTACACAACCTATCAGATGGCACTTGCTATGGCATTGGGTCTTTGTAAAGACGCTTTCAAGACCATGCATCTTACAACCACAAAGATTGTTGGTTTTGTAAACACCCTTGACGTATACGAGTATCTTGGTTCAGCCAACATCACAGTACAGAGTGAGTTCGGCATGGATTACATCAAGAACTTTATGGGTTACGAGACAATCTTTATCTCTTCTGAAATCGAGAGAGGTAAGGTAATTGCTACACCCGTAGAGAATATCGTTCTTTACTACGTAGATCCTTCCGATTCCGACTTTGAGAAAGCGGGTCTTGTTTACACAGTTGACGGCGAGACAAACCTTATCGGTTTCCATATCGAGGGCAACTACGGCACAGTTGTTTCAGATAACTTTGCTCTTATGGGTCTTACACTCTTTGCAGAGTACCTTAACGGCATCGCCGTAGTAACATACGACCCCGATTACACACCCGAGCCCTAATATGAGGTAAAACATGGCTTACTTGACTTATGAAGAATACACCTCCATAAGTGGCGATAAAGCGGTCACGGAGGGCGAATTTAACCGCCTTTCGTGGCTTGCTGAAAAGCAAGTCGAAGATGCGACGGCGGGCGTTGATAATATCTCTAAATTGAGATTTTGCACACCTACCGAGGAATACGATTTAAACGCCGTAAAGCGGTGTATATCGGCGTTGATTAACCTTATGAATGAGATTGACAACGCCTCCCACATGGTACAGACCGAAAACGGGCTTAAGCCAAGCGTTATCGCGTCAGTACACGCGGGAAATGAGAGTATATCATATGCAACAAGCGGAGCAAATTCCGCGATTTTGCAAGCGTCACAAAGTCAAGAGGCTAAAAACTCTTTGATTTATTCGACTATATGCGAATACTTACGGGGTACAGTTGACAAGAACGGCATAAACATGCTGTATATCGGTTCTTACCCCTACCACATCGAGGAGGCAGACAATGAATAACTTAACAAACAAGAAATGGTGGATTGCATCGGGCACAAGAGCAATTAAGACAGTATGTCAGACCGCGATTGCTACTATCGGCACAACAGCCCTTATAGACGAGGTAAATTGGGTTACTGTTCTTAGCGCGTCAGCATTAGCGGGCGTTTTGTCCTTGCTTACATCATTAGCGGGTTTACCCGAAGTAGAGGAATGAATTTAGGAGGAAATCATGTATCGCGATACAATAACGCTTTTTAACAGATATGAAAGCCGTTTGGGGGATATGTGGTTTCCTACTGTCTTAAATGGGGTAAATTTGAACATCGATAGAGCGTCTATTGTTGCAAGAATGGGCGCAGAATCACAAGATAAGGTTATTGTTAACATCCGTTATATGACCATTAAAGGGGAAAAGAAAATTGAGGGTAAAACCTATAAGACCCCTAAGATTTGGGACGGACAAGTAGTTGAAGAATTACCGAATACATTAACCTTTACCCCCGATTCCGATAAGTTCGATTTTTTTGTAGTTGGCGAGTACGGAGACGGACAGCCGATAAACGACGAGGATTACCCCGACGGATTCTTTGATTATATGAGTAACGCATACGACTATGTTTTTGCGATTACATCCGTATCGGAGTTTTCCATTATTCCCCACTTTGAGATCACAGGTAAATAGCGATGGCTATAAAGTTACCAATTTACACAGTTACAAACAAATCAAGTGGCGTAACCATAAAGGGCATACTTAACTTTAAGCGCATACAGAGAAACTTAAAACAGGCACAATGGCGGTTAGATAACCAAATCATGCAAGATATGATTCCATTTATGCCAAAACAGACGGGAACGTTTATCAACGTGACACAGGCTCAATCATCCGCTATGGCGGGGACGGGTAAAGTGTGCGCGGGTGCTCCCCCGATGGGACGTTTTCTGTATGAGGGCAAAGTTATGATAGACCCCGTAACGGGGAGCGCGTGGGCTAGAGCGGGCGCAAAGAAGATTGTTACCGACAAGCCTTTGACATACGCTAACCCGATGGCGACACCGCATTGGTTCGACACAGCGAAAGCCCTACACCTTAAAGATTGGGAGAGGCTAGTAGCGAACACATTGGGAGAACAATAATGGCAGACGAGATTGTTTACGACGTAGATGGTTACGATGAAGTGACCAAAGCGATACTTGCCCTTATTAACAACTATCCCGCACTTGGAGCGAATGAGCGTATCGAATTTGCCACATTAGGCGAAAAGAGCGGTAAGGCGATGTTTCCCATAAGTGGCGCGATAGTTCAGACCGAGACAGAGGATATTACAGGGCATGTATCACAAGATTGTTTGTACCCGTTCTATGTTATCTATCAGAAACAAGGACTATCCCAAAACGCCAAAATCAACGCCAAAGAATGGCTTGATAACTTGGGTAGATGGTTAGAACGTCAGCCTGTACAAATTAACGGACAGGAGTACCAATTAAGCAACTACCCCGAGTTGAGCGGACAAAGGAAATTTGAGGAGGTAGAACGACAAAGCCCCTCATATCTTGATTCCGTGGACGATAACAAGGCGGAAAAGTGGGCGGTATACATATCCGCCCGATACAAAAACGAATTTGACAAGATTTAAAACCGATTGCCGATAGAGGCAACCGCTAACCCAAACCCTTAACAATTATGGGTAGAAAGGAATTTTTTATGGGAAAAATTGATAGAAAGTATATGGCGCATTTCCTTGATGCATCATTCGGCGGAGTGACCGCGAACTTTTGGAGAGTCGGAAAAGACCTTGAAGAGTTCAACGTTGACCTTAATCCCGATACCGAGAATAAGAAAAACATCTTAGGCGAAACTTCATTTCAACACAAAGGTTACGAAGAGTCCGCAAGCGTTGATACTTACTACGCAAATACCGACGATGCTATCTTTGAGCATTTACAGGAAATTGTGGATCAGAGACTTACAGGCGACGATTGCAAGACCACATATCTTGAAGTGCATATGTGGGAAGAGCCCGATAGCAACGGAGCATACCCCGCTGTTGCACAGGATTGTTACGTAGTTCCCACATCATACGGCGGAGATACCTCGGGTTATCAGATTCCTTTTACTGTCAACCTTGATGGCGGACGTACAGAAGGAAAATACGACCCCGATACAGGTACATTTACACCTAATTCATAATTCAACCAAAACTAAGGAGGCAAGCTACACATGGGAAACGCAATTATTATCGACGACGGACGGAAAGACTATACAATCAAGAATAAGTTAGGGGAGGAACTAGGGCGTTTCTCCCTTAACCCTTCCGATACGAACATACTTAAGCGATACAATGAAGTTGTCGAGGATTTCGCACGACTTGACGACATTATGAATAACGAGGACGTAGCCAAAGCCTTTGAAGAGGGCGAGGCATTTATCGCTGAAAAAATCGACTACATACTCGGTTACAACGTATCCGCCGACTTTTTTAAAGTTATGGGTGCTTTAACTGTCCTTGAAAGTGGCAAATTATTTGCGGAGGCGGTTATAGAGGCAATCGGTTCTGTCGTTTCGTCCGAGACAGGCGCGAGAGTCAAGAAACTGAACGCACACTTAACCAAGTACACGGGTAAGTATACGGGAAAGAAACATGGCTAACGCGTGGGATTTTCCCACATCTTTAACAGTTAACGGCAAGGAATACGAAATAAGGACGGATTACAGGGCGATTTTAGACGTTTTAACGGCTTTAAGCGACCCCGACCTAGAAGATAGCGACCAAAACGTTAACGCGTGGATAAAGACCAAAATCATACTTGAAATAATGTATCCCGACTACGAGACGATACCGCCCGAGGATTACAACGAGGCGGTACGTCTTGCATCGGAGTTTATAGATATGGGAATTAAAGACGAGATAAAAAAGCCCCGAACGATGGATTGGGAGCAAGACGCGCCATTAATAGTTCCCGCTATAAACAAGGTTCTAGGAAAAGAGGTACGAGCCGAAAAATACTTGCATTGGTGGACGTTCTTAGGTGCATACATGGAAATAGGCGAGGGCGTATTTTCACAAGTGCTATCCTTAAGAGCCAAAAGAGCCAAGAAAAAGAAGTTAGAGAAGTGGGAAGAAGAGTTTTATAGAGAAAACAAACATCTTATTGACCTTAAACCGAAGTTAAGCGAAGAAGAGAAAGCAGAAAAAGAGCGTTTAAACGCAATCTTAAATCGTAGGTGAGAGAATGGCAACAAAGAGTGATGGAAGTGTCATTATTGACACCGAAATGAATACAAAACCCCTAGAGGCATCGATAGACACGATTAAGTCGAAATTATCGGGTGTTTCGGGGGCTTTTTCTCGATTTGGGGAAAGATTACGCGTCGCATTTAACAAAATCCGTTTTGCAAGTCAAATTAACGCGGAAGTTGAAAAAACAAAGGCAGAATTGCGTACATTAGGCGACGAGATTCTTAAAATCCGAAGGGAGCAAGACGCTTTTCTTGCATCGGGCGGAAAAGAGACATCCCCCAAGTATCAGAAAATGGAGGAGGCGTTAGCATCCTTAAGAGAGAAAGCCAAAGAGACAAGGCATTATCTAGCCGAAGTAATGCGAGGACAGGTTTACATGGGGCAATCATCGGGCGCATTGGGCTATTTTGCCCCTTTACTTGACCGCATTAAAGAAGGATTAAGGAATGTTGCACAAGGCGCATTAAGAGGCGCGGGAAACCTTGCTAAGATGGCGGGACGAGGCATTATTAACGGCTTTAAGAAACTTGGGAGCACGTTAAAAAATGTCTTTTCACACTTGCATAAGACCAATAGTACAGGATTTGGAGGCGGATTTAAGAATATCCTTAAGTACGCTTTCGGTATTAGATCCTTATTTGTTTTGTTCAACCGATTAAGACGAGCATTGGTAGACGGCTTTACAACCCTTGCTAAGTTTGACGGCGAGACAAATAAGAACATATCTAACATCAAAAATTCCCTTGAACAGTTGAAAAACTCGGTTGCAAGCGCGTTTGCACCATTATTTAACGCTATTGCGCCGATTCTTGACGCTATCATACAGAAAATAACCCTTGCCATGACAGCATTAGCACAGTTTATGTCCGCCATGACAGGCAAAAAAACCTTTATGAAAGCAACAAAGGGAAGTACGGACTTTGCAAAATCCCTTGACAATACGGCAGAAAGCGCAAAGAAAGCCAAGACATACTTGAGCGGTCTTGACGAAGTGGCAACATTCACATCCGACAACGACAACAGCGCAAGCGGAGCGGGCGCGGGAGCGGGCGGAGGCTTTGAAGAGGCGGAAGTAGAAAGCCGTTTTTCAGAGTTAGCCGACAAGATTAAAGGCTTTTTCAAGAATGAAGATTGGGAAGGCTTGGGCGCATGGATGGCGAGCGGAATTAACACAGCCGTAAGCGCAATCTATGACGCGATTAATTGGGATAGTGTAGGCTCTCGGATTACTAAGTTCGTGAACGGCGTTACAACAACATTCAATAGCCTAGTATCAAACATTAATTGGGATATGATAGGGCGAACGTTTGGAGCGGGCATTAACACCATAGTTCACACGATAGACCTAGTATTTACAGGCATTGATTGGGCTAATCTTGGCGCAAGTCTCGGACAAGGGTTAAGTGGCGCAATCCATGAAATAGATTGGGCTTTGATGGGTAAAACCTTATCAGATGGAGCAAAGGCGACACTTGATTTTGTCAATAATTGGCTAGAGAACACGGATTGGTACGGACTCGGCAAGGGCTTAAGTACATCCATTCAGAACATCGATTGGGGAACTATAACATCGAAACTCTTTGAAGGTATAGGCGCGATTCTCGGCGGTCTTGGGGCTTTCATTTGGGGGCTTATTGAGGACGCGTGGGATAGCGTAGTAGCGTGGTGGTACGAAACCGCGTATGAGGACGGCGAGTTTACGATGGAGGGTCTTTTAAAGGGCATATGGGAGAAGATTAAGGACATCGGCAAATGGATTTACGACCATATCTTTAAACCCTTTGTTGACGGCTTTAAAAAGGCGTTTGGAATTGCGAGCCCGTCTAAGGTTCTTTATGAATTGGGCGAATTTCTCATGCAAGGCTTGTTTAACAGCATTAATAGCCTAGTAAACAAGGTAATTAGCATCTTTACCAACATAAAGAATGGAATTATAAACGTATGGAATGCCTTAAGAACGGCAACAACAAACACATGGAATGGCATTATGAACGCAATTCGTAGCCCTATAAATTCCATTATCGGATTTATCAACCGCATGATTAGCGGAGTTGTGGGCGGTATCAATAGCATGACAAGTGCGTTAAACATGTTGCGTATTGATTTACCTAGTTGGATAGGTGGCGGTTCTATTGGTTTTAATATCCCGAGAATATCAGCCCCCCAAATTCCTTATTTGGCAAGTGGCGCGGTTATCCCGCCTAACGCACCATTCTTGGCTATGTTAGGCGACCAAAGACAAGGAACTAACGTAGAAGCCCCTTTGGAAACCATTAAACAAGCCGTTGCGGAAGTTGTCGGCGGAAACATGAAGGGCGGAGAGTATGTATTTACCGCACAGATTAACCGCCGTACATTGTTTGAGGAAGTTATAGAAGAGGCAAGAATAAAGCAATCAGCAACGGGGCGTAATCCTTTTGATTTAGTGAGGGCTTAGTTATGGCACAGCATAGAATTAAGATTAACGGACAAGATATATTCCAACCCGACGAGGATCTAACGTGTAATTTCGAGACAACCTACACCGAGGATTCGTCAAGAACACAGGATGGCATAGGACACTTTACCCCTTTATTTACAGTTGAACAGTTCGGATATAAAGCGACGAACATTCCTGTTTCCGAGGCATCGGACATATTAAGGGTTATTGCATTAGGCGGAAATTTTACCTTGCATTATTTCTCCCCGTTCTATGGCGCATGGAGGGACGATATTTTTTATGTTGGCAAGGGCTCTCTTAATGTCGGGAGGCTTAAAGAGGGCGAGGAGTTTTTATCGTCTTTATCCTTTAACATGACGGGGGTAAATCCTTTATGATTAATGTTTCCAATGAGTTTAGGGAGAAAATGCAACACAACACAAGTTTTAGACAGCAAGCCGATATTACGCTTGCTAATGGCGTTGTATTAAACCTAAAAGAAAAAGACTTTACATTAAAGAATAACAGCGTATCAGAGGAGGCGGGCGTTACGGGCTTGCCTCTCGGCGTTGCTGTATGCCGTCGTATCCAAATTGAACTTATGAACGATAGGGAGCAATATTCGGATTACGACTTTTACGGGGCAAAGATACATCTTTATTTGACGTATCAATTATCTCGAAGCGTTGAGAAAATTGACTATGGATTTTATACAGTAACTACGCCCGAGACATACGGGGCGACAGTTATTATAACGGCTTTTGACGACATGTATAAGTCGGACAGGCTTTACGATACAAACTTGATTTATCCCGCCTCTTTGGGCGAGATTTTAGCCGATGCGTGTTTAAAATGTGGCATCAATCAAGGCGACATCACGTTTTCCAACCATGATTATATTGTCAATGAAAAGCCTAATCCCGAGGATGCGACATATCGTTCCGTTATCGGAAACATAGCCATGTTTGCGGGCGGTAATGCCCGTATGGATATGCAAGGTTACTTACGTATCAAAGAATACACTTTTAATCACGGCGGAGGCGTTGTCGCGTCTTTGGATGGTGGTAACTTTGAATACAATCTAGGCGATGTTGCGGATGGTGGTAACTTTACAGACTATTCGAGTGGCGATTCCTACGACGGCGGATGGTTTACCGAGAGAAGTTACGTAGTTCTTAACAGTTGGAAAAACCTTAAGATTGAAACGGACGACGTACTTATTACAGGCGTAAGAGACAAAGAAACCAAGACCCAAGTAGGACAGGACGGATACGTTATTGAAGTAAATAACCCGCTTATGGCGGGCGATGTGACCAACGCCCTTACTTTAGTGGGTGATTTGATTATCGGAGCGCGTACACGTCCGTTTTCGGGCGATTGCGTGGCTAATCCTATTGTCGAATTTATGGATGATGTTATATTGCATGACCGCAAGGGTAACACATATCTATCCGTTGTAACCGATGTCAACTTTAACTTCCTCGGCTACACCACACTAAAGAACAGTTCTACGTCGGCGTTGCGACATCAAAGCGAATATCGTTCAGACGCAACCGAGGCGTTAAGAACATCCCGTGAACTTGTAAACGAGGAAAAAACCGCACGCGAACAAGCCGTACAGCAATTAGCCGTTGTAATCGGACAAAGTAGTGGTTTGTATATGACAACCGAAGAACAACAGGATCATAGTGTAATTTATTACATGCATGATAAACCCACTTTGGCACAATCAAGGGTTATTTGGCGATTGTCGGCTAATGCGTTTGCTATATCTACGGATGGAGGCTTGACGTATCCTTATGGCATTGATTCGAGCGGACAAGCAATACTAAGCAAGATATATGTCGAGGGAATCGACGCAGACTATATCAATACGGGTCATATGAGCGCAGACCACATAAAAGGCGGTGACTTAGTTCTCGGTGGTTTGAATGACATCAACGGAAAGATTAAGATTTATAACGCCCAAAACGAGGAAACGGCGGTTATAAGTAAAGATGGTATTGAGTATTACGGCGCGTGGAGCACGTATAACGGAATACCATACAGAAACAAAGTCACTATAAGCGATGATAAAATTGTTTTTACTTCTCCCGCTAATGAGTCGGGCGGACAATTAGTTTTTGGAGAGACGACATTTGAAGCGGTGTCGGGAGGATTAAGCATATCGTCTTTATATGATATAGGAATACGCTCCCATAATATCGGCTTTACTTTAGGCAATCCAATAGTAGTTGATAACCCCGCAACGTATGATGTTCGATTTGTTTTACAAGAATTAGTCAATGGGTTAGTGGCTAGAGGATTAGTAAGAATAAATTAGGAGGGAAACAATGAATTACAACAAAACGAACGCCAAAATCATTTTAAAAGACTTCCTTAACCGAGGCTATACCGAGGCGGGAGCATTTGGGCTTTTAGCCAATATCTTTTGTGAGTCCCGTTTCAACCCTAAAAACATGCAAGATTCGTTCGAGGCTAAATTAGGGATGAATGACGAAACGTACACGGAAAACATCGATAACGGCAATTACAGCCCCGAACAATTCGCGCATGACGCGTGTGGTTACGGCTTGGCACAATGGACGTTTTGGAGTCGCAAATCGATGCTTTACGCGTATTGCAAAGAGGCGGGGGACAGTATCGGAAGTTTGACCGCACAATTAGAGTTTATGGCGCGAGAAATCAAGTTGAATTATAAGAGCGTTTACGACGTTCTTGTATCCGCCACAGACAGGGCGGAGGCTTGCAAATACGTAATGATTAACTTTGAAAATCCTTATGACAAATCCGCCAACGCACAAAAGACGCGTGTAGGTTATTGCAACGCATTGTATGAGGATCTAGCAGAAAAGGATTCGAGAATGAATGTTGACGAGTTCATAGACAAGTTATACTTGGCTTTGAAGAGTAAGACACTTTATGTATCGGGGTGCTTTGGTGCTCCCATGAATAACGCCAACAAAGACCGATACAGTAAGAGCAACGCTTATAATATGGCACATGCTGAAAATATCCTTAGAGCAACGGCGGATACATTCGGCTTTGATTGCGTTTGTCTGATTAAAGGTATACTTTGGGGATGGGATGCGGACGTAAACAAGACATACGGAGGCGCGGTATATGCGTCTAACGGAGTTCCCGATATAAGCGACAGCCAAATTATCAAGGAATGTAAGAACGTATCGACAGACTTTTCGACAATACAAAAGGGCGAATTGCTTTGGATGTCGGGACACGTTGGTGTTTACGTAGGCGACGGCAAGGCAATAGAGTGTACGGCAAAATGGGAGAACAAGGTACAGGAAACTTACGTAACCAATCTCGGTTATCACTCGGGCAAGTGTCGTACTTGGGTAAAGCATGGTTTCTTACCTTATGTAAATTATAATAATGAAACAATATCACAGCCTGTAAAGCCTCCTTTTACAGAAAGGGTATTAAAGCGCGGAAGTACAGGCGAGGACGTGGCAACATTAATAGAGTTGCTAACATCTAAAGGTTATCCGTGTGGTGATTTTGGCGCGAATGTCGAGAAAGCGGTTAGACAGTATCAGAAAGACAACGGATTAGACGTTGACGGACGAGTAGGAACACAAACTTGGGGCTCATTACTAAAATAATTCGTGTCATTTTCGTGTCAGATAAATAAAGAGAAAGCCCGTAAATACAAAGTTTACAAGCGTTTTAACACTTGACTTTTAATCAAGTTGTCGCGGGTTCGAGCCCCGCCACGCTCACGCTTAGAGGTTGCCCCGAAAGCCTAGTAAAATCAAGGTTTTCGGGGCTTTTCCATATCATTTTATCTTAGGTAAAATTTGGACGGATTATACAAAGTAATACAAAGTAGCACAAAGTATTCGTGTCATTTTCGTGTCAGAACTAAAAGGCGTTATTGATTACGCCGTATACCTTTTCCTTAGATGCTATATCGTGATTATAAACATCAATGACCATCTGTTTAGAATCGCCTAATAATTCCGCTATCCTGTTAATCGATATTGCGGGGATTTGTCCGCAAAGGGTAGCACAATAATTATGGCGGAAGATATGAGGGGTTAAGTCGGTTGTCGCTTGCGAGGCGACATCATTTATTTTATTTATGATCCGTCGCCACATTTTGTCAAGGGATGATTTGGTTATTACACTTCCGTCCGACATGTGAAACAGATAATTGACGACGTGCTTATCACAGTATTGTTTGAGGGTTAAAATAGCCTCATTTGGAATCGGCACAATTCTATGTACGCCATTCTTAGTATCTTTAAGAACAGGCGTGTTAACGTCGAAATATACCGCCTTGTTTATGGATAGGGTATTGTTGGTAAAGTCTATATCTTTGAGGGTTAAGGCTATTGCCTCCCCGCGTCTCAATCCACAATAATACAGGACAGTTATAAATGCCTTTTCGGTATCATCGAAACGGGCTTTTTTTATTGCGTCCTTTTCATAATCATATAATGCGCGTTTTTCGGGGGATTTGTATTTGACTTTGATTGTATCGGTGAAGATGTCGTCAAAGGTGGCTTGGCTTAAAAGTTTATCCCATACAGCACATTTACATATTTGCTTAAGTGTTAAGGCGATTTGTTGGCGTGTACGTGTGCCTTTTGACGTATCCATAACCGCAACAAGACAGGAGCGAGATAGGAGGGATACAGGAAGTGCTACACAGGCAAGGTGCTTAGTTATGATGTTTTCATACATCCGCTTTGTATTAAATGATGCGTCCGCTTTATAGGTATTTAGCCATTGAATAGCGTAATCACTAAACATCATGTCGGATTTAATTACGTATTTACCTTGATTTATCGCCTCTTTATGAAGTTGTACTTTATTTTCTAAGTCCTTTGACGACTTATTAGAGCGGAGTTCTTTATAATGTTTTCGTCCGTTTGCGTCGTATGTGCCGTCCCATACGCGGGTATGAAAGTATCCATCGGCTTGTCTTTTGTACTTTGTCATTGTTGTTATCCTTCTTTGTGTGTGCTATAATATTTGTGTGTGCGAATGGTGGCATACAGCCACATTCCAAATGTCATTGTTGGTTAAAGGCGGGGCGTGTCCTCGCCTTTAGTCTTTACATGGATTCTAACAAGTGGGTCGATGCAATATATCCCACTAATTCGTCTATTTCTTCCTCATAACATCTAAATTTCCCGTCCCTTACTGAATAATACTTAATAACCTTAATTCCGTTTTCTATTTCTTCCGAACGCGTCAAGATCCAAAACATACCACTAGAGAACACCAAACAATGTTCATTCTTTTTAGGGGGTCTATCATTTGCAATTAATAAGACGTGATACGGGCTGTAATGTGGCATGTAATGTTCGCAAGGTATCTTTACCGCCATAAATACTTTAGGGCGTATATCAAGCCCAAAATGGCTTATATCCAATACCTCGTATGTTTCCGTTGGCTTTAAGCCTCCACTATTAGTACAAGTTGGACGTATCATATTGACTGCCTTATATTTAACGCCCATTAGATTTCTTTGTTTTTCCGTCTCCCTTATATTCCATCGGCAGAAGTAACGGAAGTGTTCGGGGAGTCGTCTAAGTATCCGCAAAGATTCTTTTGTTTCGGTGGCTAATGTATCCGCGCCGATAAGTTCGTCAATGCTTACGCCAAACTCTTTTGCAAGGCGAATAACGGGAGTAAGTTTAACTGTTGCGGTATTGCCGTAAAGAAAATCGCGGAATGTACTTACGGGGGTGTCCGATATTTCCGCCAAGTCCTCCGCCGTGTAGCCACATTCGTCCATGTATGAACGGACATTAACCCTAAGAGAGTCCAAATAATCCTCACGAGTAGTACCGCGACTTTCCGTTAATTTAACATTAAATCGGTTTTCATATTTCCTTTTTTTCATATTTTCATTCCTTTATTATGGGTATAAATTAAAAGAGTCTTGCGAGTCTTGGTTTGACTCGGGTATACGTGCGAGTGCTCGGGTCTTTCCGAGACAATATACATAAGAGGAGGAACATATAATGGATTACCGCAAAATGATCATCGAACTTTTACAAAAGGTAGAAAGCGAAAAACTATTACGCTTTATCTACTATATGTTAGATGATGCAATTAACCGATACGATATTTCGTCACTCGGCAAGGGTCTTAGCAAGTGACATAACGGCTTGCTTTCCTTTATCATCAAGTCGGGAGTATAAATCAATAAGGGTCAAATAATCGGGGCTATAATCGGGAATCGGTCTGTCTGATAACAAATCGTTAGCCTCTACGCCGAAAAAGTCGGCTATTCTATGGATATTATCTAATCGGGGCATTTTTCGCCCTTTACTCCATTCAGTAACAATAGCGGTAGACACTTTAAGATAATTTGCAACGTCTACTTGTTTCTTGTCATTTAATTGTAATAGGTTATTAAAGTTTTTACAAAAGTTAGTTTTTAAAATTTTTTCG
>Ga0307448_100019_pt1 | contig 14616 bp, 9 predicted proteins | sample GoafecBaGen2Rep2_FD_203827 | JGI IMG/M metagenome (GOLD analysis project Ga0307448, IMG submission 203827) | Metatranscriptome of enriched fungal communities from goat fecal pellet, Isla Vista, California, United States - Bagasse, Gen2, Rep 2... ... | reverse complement strand
CTTTTTTATACGTTATAAATAACAAATCCCCTTATTTTCCATCCTCATCCACACCCAAACCAAACAATGCGAAATCACCCAACGTAGGATCGTCAGGGAAAATTGTTTTCATATATTCAGTGATCTCTTTTGCTGTGGTGATATCAGCGGAATTACGTGCTGTAATACCCATAGCCCTACCCTGCTGATGTACATGAGTGTCGAGAGGAATAAGCAGTTTTCGCTTATCGAGTGTCTTCCAAATGCCAAAATCCACAATTCCATCATCACGCACAAGCCAGCGTAGCATCATATTCACTCGTTTGGCTGCCGATTTGGTAGTGCTGGCTGGTATTCCTTTTATTCCGTCGAACAATCTGCGTAATGAGATAGAATAGTCGTCTGCATCCTTATCTATGCATTGTTCCATATCTTCATATTTGGAATACAATGAAAACAGCCCAGCACATACATCATGGAAATCACCCCAAGTATAGAATCTGTAAAGACGAACTTCTGATTTTTCATATTTCCTCCAATCACCTCCCATAATATAATCGTATGGAGAACCGTTGAAAAGAGCGTCCAAAGTCTCCGCACATTTCACAATCTGCTTCCTGTTTCCAAATGCCACCCACTGCGTGATAAAAGCCGAAACCTCAATATCACGTTTTTCTACATAACGATGTGGAAACTGTACTGGATCATTCTTTATGAAGTCGACGGTGTTGTATTTATTCGCAAGCTCGATAATCTTATCCTTCATACTCTGCATATTTACAATAGAGATACGACAGTCTGTAAACATTATATATAAATAGCGACGGTGAGTCGCTCAACAAATTCTTTTCCATCCACGAACGGAAGTGTCGGAACGGGATTTTCATCAACCATCCGATCGGAAACTTACGTAGTTTCTCATACAATTGGAGCAATCGTGAAGTGGGAAGAAGCAGATCTTTATGTTCAACAAGATTGTCGATCGCCACTCTCGTCTTATTAATAAAATGCTCGCTTGTATCTCCATTATCATGGTAGACGGGATTGTCGATTTTCAAAACCTTATATCCTGCATTCTGCAAATCTGCACCAAACTGAGTGTCTTCATGACCGTACTTGGAAAAAGATTCGTTGAAACGGACGTTATGGAATACTGATGCCGGCAAGAAAAAATTGAGTGAAATAAACTGAGGTTGTTTCACTTCAAACTTCATCCCATAAAGATAACGAAGCGGCGACATTTTGACCGGTCCGTCCAATCTGAATGTCAAACCACCGCACAACACCCCGTCGTCTGCTTTATTATCAATATATTTTTTTATAAAATCAGAAGAGACGGGATAGACATCAGCGTCGAGAAACAGCAGAAACTCTCCTTTTGCAACATCGGCAAGATGATTTCTATTTTTCGCAATTCCTATATTCTCTTCCGACTCCACCAACCTGCAATAAGCAAGATCATTGATGCTTCTATTCCTTTCCACTATCTCCAAATCAGTGGACGCATCATCCATCACAATAACCTCCGCATCGATAGCATCTGCCGCAATCTGCTCAGAAAGAAAAGAACAGAGAGAAACGCAATCGCAATTATACGTAGGAATCAGAATTGAAAGAAACATGTTTTTATAAAATGTAAATTATAAAGAAATCACTTCAATGCAAAGATAGAAAATAAAAAGAGACGCTGCATGCAACGTCTCCGATTAATTCTTTTGTAATGAAATCTTATGCCTTTGTGTTCAAAGTCTTGATAAGATTGACAGCCTGAGTAAGTTTAGACGCCAAATCATCAGTACCTTGCTTGTCAGAAGCAGTAAGCTTTGAAATCACGTCAGCAATACCAGAGCACTGGCTAAGGTTAACTGCTGAAGCCACCTGCTGAGCGAAAGAAGCAGCCTCACTGTTAGCAGCTGATGAAGACGAAGCAAGTTTGCTCTTTAGCAAATAAGTAGCGAAAATTGTAGCAAGACTCTTTGCGTCAACTTTGCCATTAAGAAGCTTAATCACAGAAGCAATATTGTTAGAATTGCTTAAAACAGTTTTAAAAACATCGAATAGTCCCATGTCAGTATATGTTATTTGTTTTCTTACAAAGAAAAGACTTTTTCAACGTCCGACAAAATAAATTAAAAGAAAACGCTCTTAATATTTAATAATGAAATAAAAAACATATAAAGGCAAAGAACACTGATTATAGCCAACTTTTTATTTTGTCAACTAAAGGCACCATTAACGCTTTTTTCATATAAATAAAAAAAAGTTGGAATTTAAAAGTGTTAAAAACTTTCTTGTCCTTAGCATATTCTATCAACCATTTGAATGAGGATTTTTTTTGAAGAGTCTTATACGGATCAAATTTATGACTTATCGATTGAGAATATACAATATAATGATACAATACATTATCTACTGATGCGATTCTATCTGTACTTATAATGCAAGCCGCAAAAAAAGCACTATCTTCAGCAGCTCTATAAGGAGGGAATTTGATATTGTTTTCTCTTAAAAAAGAAGTTCTAAACATACATGTCCATATTCTTCCCACATAACTACACAACAACTGTTTTTGTGACGTATAATGAGGATTCTTCAATAATTTTTTTGCGTCACCATTATGTTCTATAGCTTGACAATATGAGAAATCCATAGTATCCCCCATACTTAAAAACAAAGTTTCCAAATAATCAGGTTCAATCCAATCATCAGAATCAACAAACACAACATATTCACCTTGTGCTGCAAGTAATCCGACATTTCTGGTCTCTCCAGGTCCTGAATTATTTTCTGTATTAAGAAATTTGACTTTTTCAGCAATAGAAAATTCTGAGACTATATCTTTTAAGACATCAATTGAATTGTCCGTACTACAGTCATCAACAAAAATCCATTCCCAATCAGATAACGTTTGTTCCGTCACACTTTCTACACAACGTCTGATATTGACACCTGTATTATATATTGGAGTAACAATTGAAAATCTCATCAAAAAAAAAATTAAGCAATTATAACAATAAGTAGCACATCCTATTATTCAATTTTATATCTGATTTGTCTATCGACAGCATGATTATATCCTGCCGAACAAATGAATAATGGGAAAATTACTTATTCCACCATTTCTCTTTCTAACTTCTTCTCTTTTTGATTGATTATAGTCATATAATGAATAATCTGATTTAGCAACTCCATCTCATTCATATTTGGAGTTCTGTCTATTGAGAAATCTGTAATATCTCCATAACGAGACAATCCACAACGGCATTTGACATCAGATACAGCATGCAGATATTTCAATGGAAGAATCTCTTGCATTGTCAAGTCGATCAGGATATCCGCCTCAAAACTGTTAAATCTAGACAAAACAAAATTCTTTGGTTTCATCAGCAGATTCCATTCGTTTGGAGACAACATCGCTATATTGATGGTTTCCTTCTTGAATTCATCCTTCTCAACAACAGTCCATGCCATAACCTGTTTTCCATCAAGCATGGCAAAGATTTGTTTCAAAACATCTGGTTTCAAAGTAGATCTGTCGTATAGAAGGACAACTTTTTTTACATCATGCCAGTTTAAAAACTGTTTGTTGCGTTTTTTGTTCTTCCACAATTTACTTATTTCCCAGTCGATATATTTCTTTTTTAAACCCTCAAACATAGTTTAATTAGTTTAACAAAGCATCAAATTCAGCTTCTGTAATTATCTTAACTCCTAACGATTGACACTTCTCCAGTTTGGCAGGACCCATATTTTCACCAGCCACAACAAAAGATGTCTTCTTGCTGATAGACGTCGCATTCTTGCCTCCGTTTGCCTCTATCAACTCTTTTATCTCATCACGCGAGTATTTCTCAAACACGCCACTCACAACAATAGTCTTTCCTGCAAGTTTATCGCTGACGACGGTGTTGTTTTCTACAGTTTCCAACTGAAGTCCGTATCCTCTCAGTCGCTCGATAAATGCAACATTCTTCTCGTCTGCAAAAAATGCGACAATCTGTTGTGCTATTCCCTCACCTATCTCGTCGATCTGAATCAAATTTTCAATAGACGCTGCTTTCAACGCATCTATTGATTTCAATTCAGCAGCAAGTTTCTTAGCCATTGAAGCCCCGACGGTACGGATTCCGATTGCGTACAGCACTCTGTCGTACGGCACAGCCAATGAATCTTTTATACTGTTGATCAAGTTGTTAGCACTTTTCTCACCCCATAAAGGAAGATCTTTCAAATCATCTACTTTGAGTGCATACAAATCTGCGGCATCTTTAATCAGATTACGATTAAGCAACAACTCTATCGATTCGTTACCAATAGTGATGTTCATCGCCTTACGCGAAACAAAATGAAGGATTCGGCCGACTATTTGCGGGAAACAGTTGTTTTCGTTCGGACAACGATGGGCAGCTTCACCTTCAACTCTGACCAATTCCGCACCACATTCAGGACAATGAGTGATAAACTTAACCTTTTCAGCCACGTCTGTATTACGCATCTCTGTGTTGACACCGACGATCTTCGGAATAATCTCACCACCCTTCTCAACATAGACATAATCGCCTACGTGAAGATCCAGACTTTCAATGATATCGGCATTGTGGAGTGACGCACGTTTGACAACCGTTCCTGCAAGCTGCACTGGTTCAAGATTTGCGACAGGAGTCACAATACCAGTTCTGCCGACTTGGTAAGTGATTTCATTAAGACGAGTGCACTCACGCTCTGCCTTAAACTTATATGCGATTGCCCAACGTGGAGATTTGGCAGTAAGGCCAAGCTGTTCCTGTTGAGCAATAGAATTCACTTTCAATACAATTCCGTCTGTAGCGAACGGAAGATTCTTTCTCTCAACATCCCAATAGTTGATGAATTCAAACACCTCATCCACATTGTTGCAAACCTTATAGGCGTCTGAGATCTTGAATCCCCATTTTTTTGCATGGGCAAGATTGTCGGAATGAGAAAGTGTAGGGATATCCTCTCCCAACACATAATATAAATACGCATCAAGTTTACGACGCGCAACTTCAGCTGAGTTGCGTTGTTTCAAAGTTCCGGATGCCGCATTACGTGGATTGGCAAATAATGCTTCACCCTCAGCCTCACGCTCCTGGTTTAGTTCGTCAAACACAGCCCATGGCATCAGGATTTCACCTCGCATCTCCAAAGACTGAGGATAGTCACCCTTCAGTTTCAACGGAATTGTGCGGATAGTACGTACATTATCAGTAACGTCATCACCCTTTTCTCCGTCGCCACGAGTAACAGCACGTACAAACTCTCCGTTTTCATACGTAAGGGAGATTGACGTACCGTCGAACTTCAATTCACAGACTATTTCAAATTTTTCTCCATTAAGAGCTTTGCTGACACGGTTATAAAAATCCTGAACCTCCTCTTTGGAATAGGTATTTCCAAGAGAAAGCATAGGATATCTGTGTTTTACCTGAGTGAATGCCTTACTGATATCGCTTCCTACACGTTGAGTAGGAGAATTGGCATCAAACAATTCAGGATGTTTCTGCTCAAGTTCAATTAGTTGGTGCATTTTTTCATCAAACTCTTGATCTGAAATTTCAGGAGCAGACAGCACATAATATTTATAATTATGTGCATCAAGTTCAGCACGCAACGAATATATCAAATCTTTATCGTCCATAATTATTAATTGGAGCGATTTATCATTTTTTATCTGTTTCAGAAGATGTATCTGAATTCTCAGAATCTGAAGATTGAGACTCTTCAAATCTTTTTTCCGCTTCAGCAGCCTTAGCGGCAGCCTCTGCTTCTTCCTTCAAACGTTTTTCCTCTTCTTCTCTAGCGATTCTCTCAGCTTCGGCTTTAGCTCTCTCCTCAGCTATACGCTGACGTTCCTCTTCAATATTTGTATAGAAGAACTGAATCTCCGTTTTCTCACCTGCAGCTGGAGTAATTATAACCTTAGCGATGTTTCCAAGACAGTTGTATTCATACTCAATCATTCTGTCTTGCTTTACGACTTTAGAAATCTTAAGGTCTGCTGTATAATCATAAGACTCCTGGAAACTCTCATCTACACCTTCATACGAAACATGGCTCAACATATTTTTAGATCCACCTTTCGAATTAGCGAATGGTTTGAAAGTCAACAAATAGGAAGAAAGCAAATTACGGTTGTCTCCGTTAATCTCATAAATTTTCTTCTCCTGAAGATTGTTTACACGAACAAGAGTCTGACCTTTGTTATTAGCCACAGAATATATATCCCAAGTCAACTTTTCAGAGAGCTTTTCATCCTTGACCAAAACAATCGGATTCACTACAGAAGCCTCATAGTCAGAATACTCAAACAATGTTTCAATAGTACCTCTACCATTCTTCCATTTGATAGAGTTTAATCTTTTTTGAGGAGTATATGTGAAAGTAGCATTTTCTCTTCCTCTCGATCCACTTTGTGAAGCCATGCTGACCATCGCATTTTTATAAGTCCAATTTATATTCTCATTTCCACCTCGTGTTTTTGCCACCATAGACAATGGACCATGAGCTCCCATCTTATATACGACATTATCACCTTCACTCAGATTTATGATACGTTCTGTTTCCCTACCACTATTATCATATTTAAGCGAGATTTCTGTAGTAAGTTTACCTGTTGCATCATAGATTTGCTCTGTCTGCAAGACACTCATTGAATCACTGAGGAATAAAATCTTCTCAACTTTATCTCCAGTCACAATCAACGCACTGTCCAATCTATCAATACCAGTCACAGCCAAGAAACTAAGCGGATGTGATTTATAAGGAGGCACACACACTTCTTTATGCATAAAAGCCTTTTGGAAAAAAGCACGTGAAGACAAAGGCACTTCACTAGGATTTGCAATCGGAGTGCATGAAAACATAGCATCTGTACCATTAACTCTCGCTAATTTATTCATCGGATACTGATACACCTGTGCCATTGCGGCAAGCGACGAAAGAGAAAAGAGTATGTTTATAAAGAATCGTTTCATTATCATATTAAGTTTATTACGCAATTTACAAAAAAAAGAGCAATTGATAAGTATCAAATTAACACTTTTATCAAAAATATGTCATATATCATTACAACTGCATTTTGCAGACGTCCTAATCTTTAATCTCAAAAATTTCATAGTCCTAACATCAAGTGTTAACAATGAATCAGTTAGAAGTTCTCCGATTCCTGTAAAATACTTGATCACCTCAGTTGCTTGAATTGAGCCTATTATTCCAACGGAAGCTCCAAGCACACCACGTTTTACATGAGGTTCCTCATCCTCATCAAAAAGGCATCTATAGCATGCTGTCGACGGAAGATGCGTAAACACCCGACCAGAAAATTCCGTTATCGACCCATGACAAAACGGTTTTCGTAGCCTGACACAAACATCATTGATCAAAAACTTCGTCCGATTATTATCCGCACAGTCGACAATAAAATCATAATCCTTAGCAATCGAATCTGCATTCTTCTTATCAAAAAAGAAATTATAGGTGACGACTTCAATTTCCGAGTTCAATTCCGCTATCCTTTGTTTTGCAGAAATCACCTTATCTACTCCGACAGACGACTCTGAATGAATAATCTGACGCTGTAGATTTGTAACGTCAACAACATCCGCATCTATCAAGCCCAACTTGCCAATTCCAGCAGAAGCAAGGTACATAGCAACCGGAGATCCAAGTCCACCGACACCGACTATCAAAACCTTAGCATCGGCTAGTTTCTTTTGTCCGTCACGACCAAAACCTTCCAATAGGAAATGACGTTCATAACGATTCTGCTCCATAGGCTACCATTTATCATGTCCGTAATTGAGGTTGAATGAAAATCTTAATCCATAATTGATAAAAAGCACATTGCTAACAACTTTTTGATCTGTCTTGTAATTTCGGCTAGACAATACACTTTCAGTCACCAGCTCCACAGGAACAGACTTTGACACTGACAACAATGTGTGAGTATCGTATGTCTCTATTTCAGTATAATGTCTATCCTGTGTTTTTTTTGCGGAAATTCCTAGGAATGCGAAATCACAGTAGGCACCAACACTAAGTGAATATTTTTCACTCAAAGGGAACGTATATTGAGCATCTCCTGTAAACATAATGAAAACAGGAGTCTGCTTGAACGAACTCTTTTCAGAAACAATCTCAAACTTGCCACATCCCAACGTCCATGACTCGTCTACAAACACATCGTAATCGGGATAATATGCAGTCTGAACAACCTCATCATCCTCTTGTGAATAATTAACATGAAGAGGGACTCCAACTTTCAAACCGACAGCACAATCAAAATTTTTCTCTCTGAAATCAAGCATAATAGGCACTTCCAACTGCAAATGCATAATATCCTCAACAATACCTCCGATTGAATATTTATATACAGTCTCGTCCAATTCTGAATCTACAATAGTATATTCATCAGAATAAGATCCGATCGTTGCGACACTCGTAGTGTGTATCATATCAACACCTGTCTTGATACCAAAACTAGGATTGAAAAAATAAGTATAGTAAGCACCAATACCTCCATCCAATTTCTGTTGGAAATGAACAGTTTTGGAATTTCTGAAACCAGCGATACCTCCCTGAGCAAAAAAAGAAAAGCGGTGATGGAAATATGGGACTGGTTTATGAATTTTTGTTGAGTCGACGAGTCGGCCATCCAAATCAGGGAAGAATCTATAAGTATACAACCACGATTTCTTTCCTACATACATCTTTGGATCAACAAGCAAAGAAGTTTTTGTTGGCTGACGACGAGGATTGCGAGCATACACAGTCGTCACAGACAGCAGCATTAGCAACGTCGCGACAACTATAAAAACACTCTTTATGTTATACAAACCTCTATTCATATCACAATACAATATACAATAACACCAATTATTTAACTACATATTTAGCAGTCAAAACTTTACCTGACACTGTAGTCAAACGAACAAAATAATATCCCGAAGCCGTCATTCCTGGAATAACAATTTCATTGGACTTAGCCTTTGATATATATACCTTCTCAGCTGTCATGTTGAACACTTCAACATCTGTTCCAACGACACCTTCAACTGGGAAATCACAAATGATCGTGACCGGTTGCAATTTATCAACCGGATTTGGTTGTGGTGATATTGAATATCCGTGATTTTCATCGATACAAACGATATCTGACAAATATTCATCACCACCATCTATAATGATACCGACCTGATAACAGCCATCCAACTCCTTATCCTCTGTGAAATAAGATTCTGAAGTTGTTAAAACCAATCTCTCGTCTTTGTACCAATTATATTTAACATTAGATTTCAACTTAAATTTGTCATCATCCAAAATGACATCGTTGCATATCAATATCCAATTATATTTATTTACAAGCACAGGATATGGGAAACACTTATTCACATTAAGCATGACATGAGTGAAACTGTCACATCCCATCTCTGCCGTTTTTGACAGTTTTATAACTTCAGCTGAATCTTTATATGACACACCTTCATAAGTGATATGTAAACAGCTATCCACATATATTGTATCATGAACCGGCATTACCAAATTGACCATGTTGGCAACTATCGTACCACACTTGTTTTCAGATGATACTGTGTCATAGATGATGGTGTCTGATGTCAACTTCAAGTCACGGTATGACGCATATCCATTCTCAGAATCAAAACACTCAAACACATCAATAGCAGAGTATGAAGGATGGCCAACCTGAATTCGCTGTATCAACTGATATTCACAGCCCTCCTCTGTAAGTTTGTCAACATAGATTGTAGAATCGCGATGTACATATACAGGTAAACCACCATTATAATCCTCGTCTACAAATTTAACCTCATTACATCCGAACACATAATCTGTGATATCAGGAGACTGGTGTACAGTTATATTCACATTGATTACACTGTCGCAATCATTACGGCTCAACAATGTATCACGGAACATAATAGTCTGTTTGTACACAACTCCATTTCTAACAACAGAATCACATGACTCCAACACTTCTGAATGGTTGTACTTAGGAAATACAGTCAACAGATAATTATGGATTGTGTCACACTTTGTGGCTCCATTCACAACTAAGCTGAATGATGCAGCATTCTCATTCTCTGATGTATATGTATCACCACGAAATGTCAGTTCTCCACAACCTTTCTCAAATATCGTGTCACGTGGAGTCGGTATGATATTAACATGCCATTCTTTATAATTATCACATCCGTCTTCATTCTTGCTCAATATCTGACGCCATACATCAGACTTGTCAAAGAAATGTGGGAAATTATTATTCAACTCATCATAAAGAGTTGTATCTCCACATGCAGACAAGATAGTCACACTACCTGTTGATTTTGGAACAGTCACGTCAACAATGACAACGCTGTCACATCCTGTGTTCTTCATCTGGAATGTATCAAGGAACTGAATATTATCCTTGAATGTCATCAACTCGCCTTTCGAATTTGTATAAGTCACAGAATCACAAGCACGGAGAGTGTTTGTTTTACGCAACGATTCTGGATATGAATTATTGATTGTGATGTTTGTTGTCAGAATAACACTGTCACAATCACAAACCTTACTCTTCAATGTATCCACAATCACAGATGATGACGTAACCAATCTTTGTGAGCCATCAAAATCTGTATATACGAATGAATCACACTCAACTACAGGATCAGCAGTGATATTTCCAACACCATGAACAGTCAAGAAAAGTTTTGTGGTATCCTTACAACCTGGATTCAAAATGTTAGATTTCAAGAAAATCAACTCTGCAGTCTGAACACTTGGAGTCTCAACAATGACATCTACAGGAAGATTGTTGTAATTCCAAACAGGCTTAACAGAATGATACTCCTTACAAGCATCCAAAGTGTCAAATATGGTTTCAACAGGAATAATATTTACTTCTGTCTCGTAATAAATATTACATCCATATCTGTTTGTCAGAGTATCATATACAGTTTGAGACGAGTCAATCAAAATCTTCTTGCCGTCAGATTTTCTGATATAAGTATATGGACCACAGTTGTAAACTGCATCCAACATTTCATGTGAATCTTGACTGATGTGCACAGTCACCTTACGAATAATACTATCACACAAACAAACCTTGCTCTGAATCTTATCTATCAAAACAACACCGTCATCAACAACCATTTCCTGATGACCGTCATAATACTTATGCACATAGTTTTCACATGAATATACAACAGAGTCAATTTCAACAGGTTCTATAATACGAACATTATATACTTGCTTATTATCGCAACCCGTTTCATTCGGAATAGTAATCTCTTTGATTCCAGATGTATTAAATGTTTCTCCATTTATTTCATATACTCCACATGTATCAATATTAAAATACTCTACATTGGAAGAATTAATATTCACTTTGTATGGTTGTATCTTAACATGGCAATATTTGTTTGGATTAAGATCTACCATCTCAACTACAAATGAAGTGTCCTTAGTATACTTTTTGCCTTCGATTACGACTTCATTGCAACCAGATTTAATAATATCATCTAAAATAGTAGGAGTACCTATATTAAAGACTGTTTTCTTTACTATACTATCACAACCACAACCGTCTGTAGATTTCAAAGTATCTTCTAAAATATAATTGCCAACTGCATCATATATAATTGTGTCTCCATTTAATTTGACAAAAGAATAAGGGACACATCCTTGTACTGGCAATATTGAGCTCTTATTTGTTGATTTATGGATATAGACATGAACTGTTCGTTGAGCAGGACAACCATCTGCCTTTTCAACCTTATCCACAAAATCTTGTGTTTTATCAAAGATTTTCGTATCTCCAGACAATGTTCTGAAAACAACTCGACCACATCCATGAATTGTAGTGTCATTATAATGGACAGGATCATGAATAGTAACATGATAAGTCACAATTGTGTCATTATCACAATTTGCTATATTTTTTCCACTTCTTATAACTTCATAATCACCACTTTTATCCCAAATCACAGAATCTCTTTTATACCTGTATACATATGGTCCACAGCTAACTATATATTCATCTCTAGTAGGGACCACACCTAAAACGTGATGGGTAATCGTCACCTTAGAAGGACATAGACAACCTTCAATTGATGGTTTATCTGGTAATGTATCGTAAAATGGTTCCGTCGTAACAATATCACCATTAGTAATCACACCACAATGTGTTTTAGTTTTACGTATCGTGTCTGGAACAGCTACCTTCAGATGACGCTCTATGATTTCATACAACTTACCTCCTGACACTGACGGAGAAGAAGTCTCGATAGTATCCCTAATCAATGCTTCTTTGGTATATACAACTCCCTTGTGAACAAAAGGTTCGCAACTCCATTCTGTATCCTCTATCTTGGTGATTTTGACAGGAATCACATATTTAACATCGATTACAGCACTATCACAAAATCTATTGTCACTATAGCCGATACGGTCTGTAACTAATTTTTTTGGTTCCAACACATATTCAGATCCAACTTTTACAGTTATAGGATCGATACCACCCTTTGGCTCATATGTATAACTCATTTCATCAATACTGAACACCTTTAAAGAGTCTTTGACAGGAAGCGTAGGATATAGTTTCACTTCTTGATAAGTATATGTCATACAACCAGTCTCATTCTTTTTTGAAGTTTCATAAAAACCAGAATGGTCATAAGTTATACTTTGTTTTTCTACACTAGGTGCTCCACATTCACCTTTTATAATAGGTAATGTATCACGACGAGTCACACCAATATTTATAATGACCTCTTCACCTAAACTATTGGTATAATCTCCGTTATCCTTAGGAAAGAACCATCGTTCATCATATTCCAAACTGTCGCATCCACTTTTTGTCACAGATCCGGATGAAGAACCAACACAAATCGTATCTATCTGTCCATAAGCTACACGTTCTGGATCAGATGGATTAAATGTGAATGCCCTATAGACAGTCGTTTTTCTCTCATCAAACGTGTAATTTTCATTAAAATCAATAATGTTGCCACTTGGAAAATCTTTTACAAGCAATCTTTCCCAATCACCATTTCCGACTTTAACCTCAAGACCATGACTCCAACCTTCAACGATCTGATCATCTGTAATATATTTCAATCTACCGTTAATTGTAGAGACACTTCCTGTTTCAGAATGTGACATTGTATAGATTCCTGGATGGCAGAAAGGTTCTATATCGTATATTTTGTCAACCATAAAGCTAAAAACAGGCAATGTGTCGTTCTGTAACTCCACGTCTTCACGCCACTGATTATCTCCTGTTAGATTTGCGATATGATAGTCTCTCAACACCTCTGCCAAACAACCACTACGCATAAAATCTCTTGTTGCACTTATAAGTTTATGCTCTTCCATATAAGACGGCGTCAAATCAGAACCCAATTGAGGTATTAACCCAACTCCATACGCATATTCATAACAATAACAAGATTCATAATTCTCTTTTTTCATTCCTTTACCTACAAAAAGAGAAACATTCGCCAAAACAGATTCATCAACATTAATCTGAGGAAATGCATAACAGTTCTTAACTTCTATTTCACCTGAATTTTCCGCAGCAATTCCGACAAGACAACCTATTTGACTCGCATCATTCCATTTATTACCATTTTTATCAAAATTATCAAAAACGGTAAAACAATTTATGAAAGATCCTTTATCAATTTTTCCACACAAGCCTCCTGAATTTCTAATACTGGAATTTTGCGAACCTATTTTTCCATTAAATCCACAATTTTCAACTGATCCGCCATTCATTTCTCCAATAAGTCCACCTACAACCGCACTGGCATTTAGGACGACATTATCTGCAAAACATTCTTTAATTACACCAGAATTAAATCCGCACAAAGAGCCAACATGTTTTGATTCATTAGATGAAAGTGTTCCAATCTTTTCTATCCTACAGCTACAATCAGTCACCTTACAACCAGTTATAGTCGCATCGTTGTTCTTATATGCAATTGCACCGAAATAACAAGGACCCGTGCCGTATACATTAGAATTATTTATATAACAATTTATTATCTGTGTATTTTCACATTCACTTACAAGAAATGAAAATGCGATACTAACAATAGTCTTATTCGGAATGTTAAAATCAAACCCATCAATATTAAGATTCATAATTCTACTTTCTTCATAATCTTTATGACCAACTTTTCCGAAAAGAGAAAGATTAACAGGGTTTGGCTGATTGTTTTTTTCGAATTTCCAATTTGATATTGTATATCCACATCCATCATATTCACCAACAAAATAACTATTATGTGATCTAAAACCTGTAAGATTAAGATATGATGTTCCAGAAAGTGGTAGTGGTGGCTCTCCAGTTTTTTTTGACAGTTCTGTCAAATCAATATCCGCTGTCTGTTTTACATATAAATATCCTTTATTTTTCTTAATTTCTTTCCTCAAATCAGGCAAATCCTGAGGTTCATCAATAATATAAGGATTAGTTTTACTTCCGTCTCCAGTCAATGCAGCATACGATGATGTAAAAAAAGAAAACATCATAAACAGCACTGATATAATACGAAATGAGTGCTTTATATTAAGTCCTTTTATGTTAAGCTCCTTGTCCATATTTCCTAG
>Ga0307448_100018_pt1 | contig 14627 bp, 15 predicted proteins | sample GoafecBaGen2Rep2_FD_203827 | JGI IMG/M metagenome (GOLD analysis project Ga0307448, IMG submission 203827) | Metatranscriptome of enriched fungal communities from goat fecal pellet, Isla Vista, California, United States - Bagasse, Gen2, Rep 2... ... | reverse complement strand
TAACAAAAAACGATTGACGATTCATGGATAATCAATCCTTAATCAAATTATCCTTAATCCTAAATCAATCGGAACTAATGTTCCTCCAATTAGGTGTGACTCTGTAGTAAAAAAAACTTTCGATATTTGTTTATATGATGGCATTATTGTTATTTTGTGCATTGAGTAGAATTAAATAGTACGAAAATGGCAGTGGCGATAAATATAAATGTGAATACATCACAAAAGGTAGGAGCTCCAACGATTTCAATTACAGAACTTAAGGAGTTGGTTCAGGCATACGTTAATAGTTTGCGTGTTAATGTTGTCGTGCCAGATGACGGGAAAACAAATGTTTCGTCATATAGTCATTCTTTATCATCATTGCGAGGTGTTTGCAAATCTGAAATTTCTGATGACCAGGCTATTGATGAGTATTTGACTGAAAAATATCAATAGGATGAGGATATTTGTCGACACTAATATTATAAGCGAATTATTGGAAGCGAGAAGTCAAGTTGATTATGTTGACCGTATATTTGCAGAAGCGGAACGTAACCAATGGACACGTGTATTATCTGTAGGATCACTTTATACAGTAACTTTTCTTATCGAGCGATTTTTAAGACATAAGGGAATCGGACAACCTCAATTGGTAGAACAGCAACGTTCAATTCTTATTCCGATTCTTGATAATTTTGAAATAAAAGATCTTGATAGAAATAAGTTGTTATATGGAGTGTCCGATCCTAGATTCTAAGATCTTGAGGATAGCTATCAATATCAGGCAGCTGTTAATGCCCAATGTTCGGTATTGTTGACGATAAATAAGAAAGACTTCAAAAATGTTAAGGGTGATGAAATTGTAATTGTCACTCCACAAGAATTTATTGAAAAATATCTTGTTTAAGCGTTCTTCCTTTTGGTCTGAATATAAGGATACTATTGACTATTTGGGAATATGGGAAACTCTTAATAATCCTAATTTTAATCCCATCGAATTCGTTGGAATTAAATATATAGAAGAAAAATACCGAATATAATTATGAATGACTACCAATTTGATTTCATTGTTGCTATGTTAAAGCAAGAAATGAAGAAAAATGCAACGTCAATGCTACAGCGTGACGAGATAGATCGACGAATAGATATAGCGTCGCATAAAACAAAATTTGCAGCTGCTTTTTTTAAAGGTGATTTGCAAAAGGCTTTTATGGAATTGGGTATCGCAGAATACAAGCAACGTAATTATTGAATCGTTAGTAGGTCTTTTTCAAGAGCTATAAATTAACATGTCTGAACAAATATCAAATAACATTTCCGCAAATAACAAAAGAATAGCGAAGAATACATTAGCTCTGTATTTCCGTACATTTATCACAATGATTGTGGGATTGTATACGGGTCGTGTTATGCTACAAGCACTAGGCGTTGACAATTATGGAATTAATTCCGTAGTCGGTGGAATTGTTGCAATGAGTTCTCTTATTACTGGCACGATGTCTCAGGCGATCAGTAGGTATTTGACAGTGGCATTAGGAAAAGGAGACAAAGAGCAACTAAAAACTATGTTCTCCACGTCTGTGAATGCTCAAATATTAATGTCTATAATTGCAGTTATAGTATTAGAAATTATAGGTGTTTGGTTTTTGAATACTGAAGCTAATATTCCAGAAGGAAGAATGGAGGCGGCAAATTGGGTGTTACAATGTTCAATTGTAAGTCTTGTAATTGGGTTGGTCAGTTCTCCATATAATGCAATAATAGTTGCACATGAACGTATGAATATATATGCTTATACAAGTATTGTGGAAGCTATTTTGAAACTTGGAATTTGCTTTGTGATAATGGCATATGGAGGGGATAGATTGATTTTGCTTGCTCTTTTACAAGTGGCTGTTGGATTAGGAATGCGTCTATTCTATGGATGGTATTGTGGTCGTAGTTTTGAGGAAGCTACATATAATCCAAAAGTGTTTGACAAAGGATTGATGAAAGAAATAACAGTTTTCAGTGGTTGGAACATGTTTGGAAATACATCTTGGATATTGAACACTCAGGGTGTGAACATGCTAATAAATGTTTTTTTTGGTGTTGTATTTAATGCTGCTCAAGGTGTAGCAAATACCATCAGTCAATGTATAGACTCTTTTGTGACTAATTTCACGGTTGCTTTTAATCCGCAAATCACAAAACTGTATGCATCTGGTGATTACGATTCTTGTTATCGCTTAGTGAATAGAGGCAGCCGGTTTACCTGGATGTTGATGATGCTGTTTATTGTTCCTGTATTTATTGAGGCGGATACACTGCTTTCTTTATGGCTTGTAGAGGTGCCAGATATGGCATCTGTTTTCTTGCGATTTGCCTTATTTAATTCTTTAGCATTAAAGTTTTCACAACCATTATTTACACTTATTCATGCACATGGAAATATCAAACGTTATACAATAGAAGCCAGTATTGGAGGTTTTTTAATTTTTCCGTTAACTTGGATAATGTATCAATGTGGATATCCAGTGTGGTGTACATATCCAATTGCTATTTTTGTGCGATTTGCCATTGTCGCAATTCGTCTTAACCATTTAAGAAGGAACACATCTTTTCAATGGCAAGTCTTTGTAAAAGAAACTATTTTGCCATGTGTAATAATGATCTTATTTTCTTTCTCTCTTCCATTAATAGGTGCATATTGGTGGAAAGAAACAATATGTAGATTTTTTATTCTTGTTCCAATTTCTGTTGTTTGGACAGGAGCTGTTTGTTATGTTATCGGATTGACAAGAGGAGAGAAGAAAATGATTATCGAACAAATAAAAAAAAGAATACATAGATTATAATCGGATTATGAAAAAAATTTTATCCAAAATATTTCGTTTTGTATTTGGACAAAAAATATATGTGGAAAAAGTCTCAAAACCTTATGTAATCAAGTTACAACAAGAAGGTCGCTTTGGTGGAAAAATTGCAATTGTTACTGGAGGTTCTGGTGTAATAGGTCGTGCTATTGCCTATAGATTGGCCGCTGAAGGTGCTAAGGTATATGTTTGCGGATCGCGTCCATTAAGTGCTCAACCTGTTGTTGATGAAATTAGAAAAGATGGATTTGATGCGGATGTTTTAGGATTTAGCATACTAGATGAGAATTCTACTATTAAAGCCTTTCAAGCAGTAGTCCAGAAAGAAGGAAGAATTGATTTTCTAGTATGCTGTGCTGGAGGAGGGGCTCGTGAAGAAATGAAGCCTTTTATTCATCAAAACATGGATGTAATAGATTCTGTCTTAAATACAAATCTTAGAGGAAGTATAATGTGTACAAGAGAGGCTTGTAAACAAATGGTTAATCAGAAAAAAGGAAACATAGTTATTATTTCTTCTACAGTAGGCATTTGTGGTATGCCTGCTTATTCTGAATATGCGGCAGCAAAAGCCGGCTTGATGGCTTTTGTAAAATCTATAGCAATGGAACTGGGAAAAGATGGAATACGAATAAACTGTGTTACGCCAGGTATAGTAGAAAGAGGAACGATTGATGATGTAAAGTTAGAGCGTATTCACAAGACAAACTGGCTAAATGATTATGGAAAACCCGAAGATATTGCTGGTATGGTTGCATATCTCTATTCAGAAGAAGCTTCTTTTATTACAGGACAGAATTTTATTGTGGATGGAGGTAGGTCTCTTGGTTTAAAAAATAATTAATTATAATTATGTATTCAGAAAAACGCAATGTATGTCAATTGCTTTCTCTTTTGAAAGCACATAATATTTCTCGTTTTGTAGTATCTCCTGGAAGTCGCCATATACCAATTGTTATCTCCATGGAGGCAGATTCTTTTTTTCATCTATATTCAGTTGTGGATGAAAGAAGTGCTTCTTTTTTTGCAATTGGATTAATGCAAAGATTTAGGGAGCCAGTGGGTGTTATATGTACGTCTGGAACGGCTTCTGCTAATTATTGTTCAGCGATCAATGAATGCTTGTATCAGGAATTACCATTATTGGTACTTACTGCGGATAGAGAGGAATGTTTACTTGATCAGCATGAGGATCAAATGATTCGCCAGTCTACAATGTACACATCTATTACTAAAATGGTAGCAAATTTACCATTGGTCAATAATGAGATGGACGCTTGGTTTAATAATCGTTTAATAAACGAAGCCTTGCTTGAACTAACTCATCATGGAAATGGTCCAGTTCAAATCAATATTCCAGTTCCAGAGCATACAGATAAGTTTGATACTGCAGAACTACCTAAAGAAAGAAAAATAAATCGTATTGAACTTGCAAATGTAGACTGGAAACACTATTCGTCTTTGCTTGAAGGAAAGAAAGTATTAATAGTTTGTGGAGAAGGATATGCGATAACAGAGTTGCAAAAGAACGCTCTTGAAAAGTTCTGTAAGAATTATGATGTTGCGGTACTTTGTGACAAAATGAGTAATTGTCATGTGTCTAATAGTATTGAAAATGCATTTCCTGTATTGCAGGCTTTGAATACTGCTGATATATCGGAATTAGCTCCTGATATCATAATTTCTATTCGTTCAAATTTCTCTTTCAATCCTGAGTTCAAAGGCTTTGTGAAACGAGCTCAAAAGAATGAATGTAAAATGGAGAATTGGTTTGTTCATCCAAGTGGAAAAATTTGTGACCCTTATAAAGGAATCCTTTTCAATGTTTTTGAAATGGATGAATTCTATTTTTTTGAACAAATGGCAAATGCAAAGGACAATATTCCTTCCGATCCAGATTATGCAGAGTCTTGGAAAATTATTTCTAATGCAATAGAAGAGCCTTCTGTGGATTATGGACATATAAATGCTGTTGGAAAATTTCTGAAAAAAATACCTAATAATTGTGTTTTGCAGTTGGCTAATAGCAATTCGGTCAGAATGGCTCAATTGTATCATATAGATCCTTCTATTGAGATTCATTGCAATCGAGGAACTGATGGTATAGATGGTTGTATGTCAACAACAGTAGGATATGCCAGTGAAACAGAAAAACTAACATATTTAATGATTGGTGATTTGACATTTTTCTATGATATGAATGCACTTTGGAATAGACAGCTTGGTAAGAATGTCCGTATTTTTCTTGACAATAATGGAGGGGGAGCTATTATGCATATGCCTAAACGTCCAGATTTTGCAGCAGAACATCTTCCAAACTTTATATCTGCACGTCATAATGCAAGTGCAAAAGCTTGGGCTGAAGATCGAGGTTTTAATTATATAGCAGCACATACGGAAGAAGAAGTAGAAGAAGGAGTCAATAGATTGACAGATATAAATGCTGACGGACCTATTTTATTAGAGGTATTTTCAGAAATGTTGGAAGATACGAAGATTTTTAAGGAATATTATGCAAGTATCTCTAGACAGAAAATTGATAATAGTCTTATCGGAGTTTCCAAAAGAGTCGTTTTGAAAGTTTGTAAAACTCTTGGAATAGATTATAATAAGTTTAAGTTAGCATTTTAGTCTCATGATTTACAAGAAGTTGTTGATTTTGTTGAGTTTATATTATGATTCTTATTTGTTCTTTTTTATTACTATTTATAATTTTTTTATTGTCGTTTTTTATTTTTCTTCCAATTCGTAGAGTTGGCATAGTTAAATATGTTCTTATTTTGGAAGATACGACTCCATTTGGAAGGATAACAAGATGGTTTAGAAAACGACAAATGAGTAAGTTGTCAAAAGAATGGTATGATAAAACAAGAATTTTAAAGGAATCTCAAATACCACAGATAGATTGGGTTGAAGATAAATTGATTATGCCAAATGGTCAGAATGCATTTTATTGTTTAGATCAGTATTCTGATGATTGCCGAGAGTTATTGTGTTCAGAGTATAATGATTTACCACGAGAAAAAGGATCTTGGAGAAAATCGTTTTATACGAATAAGTACATGTTTACTCCGAGTTATTCTCCGTCTCCAAAGTATAATATGGTGGTCTCAGATAACTCATTATCAATAGTTACTGGAGATAAATTGGATACATGGATATATCTTCCTTCAAAGAAAGAAGAATCAGATATTTATGCCTTAGATTTTGATTTTGTTCCCAATGCGGTCATGAAAGAAACTTTTCAAATTTCTTTTTGTATGAGTTCTTTAGCAAGACGTTTAAGATTTCTTATTGAAAATGACAATATTTTAAGATTTCAGGTAGTAGATAGAGGTTGTTTTCTAGGTTGGAAAAATAAGCAATTATGGAACCAGTTCACTAAGCAGACAAATATATGTCTACATGAAAATATTCATGTTAGATTAGAAGTCATTAAAGATGTATATGCATTATATTTTGATGGTATACTTCAGATGGCTGTAAGAGTTGACGGTGGTGATAAATTAGGAAGAAATTGGGCTCTTATATTTTGGAATGGAATAGAGAAAAGAGATAATTTAGCCGTGGAAATAAAGAATTTCAAACTTTTCCGACCACAAGAAACTAATTGATTTATTTGAGGAAATATGAAAATAGGGATACTAACACTTCCTCTTCACACCAATTATGGAGGTATACTTCAGGCTTGGGCTCTTCAAACGGTTTTGGAGAGAATGGGGCATGAAGTAAAAGTGCTATCAAGAGAAAAAAAGTATAACCTTTCTCCATTCTTTTGGTTGGTGAGAGTGCCATCTCGTATTGTAAGACGTTTGTTAGGGAAGAAGGTTGGTATTCTTAATGAAGTACATTACAATAAAGTTCAAGACCAGATAAGGGTTAATATTGAACCCACTATAAATCAGTATATTCATAGAGATAAAAGATATCTTGATGAAATAAAAGAATATGACTATGAATGTTTTGTGGTTGGTAGTGATCAGATTTGGAGACCAAGATATATTAAAAGTACATTGATGTCGACAATAAAAAATGCTTTCTTAGGTTTCGCTAAATCATGGAATGTAAAACGAATTTCCTATGCGGCCTCTTTTGGAACTGATGAATGGGAGTATACACCGGAACAAACAAGGACTGTGTCAGATCTTATTCAGAAATTTGATGCTGTTAGTGTAAGAGAAAAATCAGGACAAGATTTGTGTGCAACCTATTTGAATGTTAATGCAGAACATATTCTTGATCCAACCATGCTTTTGACAAAAGAAGACTATGTTTCTGCATTTAATATAGATCAGGAGCCGAAAAGTGAAGGAACTCTGATGGTGTATGTACTTGATCATTCCGATGAAAAAAGTGGATTTATCAATAGAATTGCAAAAGAAAAAGGGTTGGTTCCATTTACAGTTGGTGCAAAAATAGATGATGGAAAAGCTCCTATCGAAGATAGAATTCAACCAAAACTTCAAAAATGGTTGAGAGGCTTTTATGATGCTGAATTTATAGTGACTGATAGTTTTCATGCTTGTGTCTTTAGTATTTTGTTTGGAAAACCATTTATTGCTATAGGAAATGCTGAACGTGGACTTTCAAGATTTGAGTCTCTTCTAGGATTATTTGATCTCAACAAAAATCTTATTTCTGACATTTTTCAGTACGATAGCTCAAAAGACTATTCGATACCTTATTCTGCTTATCAAATGTTAGGTCAGTGGCGTGATAAATCAATGACATATTTAACAAGTAATCTATCATGAATTCTCCATTAATCTCTATAATCATTCCTGTTTATAACGTAGAGAAGTATCTACATCAATGTTTGGATAGTGTAGTTGCTCAAACTTATACTAATTGGGAATGTCTTCTTATTGATGATGGTAGTAAAGATGGATCTGGTGCAATTTGTGATGAATATGCTGCAAAAGACAATCGCTTTCGTGTTTTTCATAAGGAGAATGGGGGAGTGAGTTCTGCAAGGAATACTGGAATTGAAGAGTCTAAAGGAGAATGGGTATATTTTTGTGATGCAGATGATTATGTGTATCCTAAAGGAATAGAAATAATGGTTAGCCATATATCACAAGACATTGACTTAGTGATGGCTGGTCATGAAAGAGTTGATCCTACGGGAAAGTTACTTGATAAAATTCCTGAACTTCAAGAATGTTTGATTGACAGAAAAACTGCGGCAGCAAGAATGTATGTCTTTCCTAATTTTGATTATGAGGGATATTTATGGGATAAATTATTTAGACGTTCGGTTATAATAAATAATAATATCTTATTTAATCCGCAAATTTCATTTAAGGAAGACAGTCTTTTTTGTGTGCAATTTATATGTGCTTCAAAGAAATGCGTTTTTTATACAACTGAAATTGTTTATAAATACTATTTGAATGATACTAGTGCCATGGCAAAGACAAGAGCCGGAGGTTATAATCCTAAGCATTGGACATCTTTAAATGCACATATGATTCAAATTAATGAGATAAGAAAAGCATTTCCTAATCATGAGGTTTTGCCTGTTGCAGAAGATAGAATGTTTGCTAATTTTATGTATAATAGACATCTGATGAAATCAAATAATTGTTTTGATAAAGAATTATACAATAATTACAAAGAAAAAGTTTTAAGTCATATGACTCAACCAATGAAAAGTCGTTGTGTTATCAGATATACTCTTATAGGAAGAGTTGCAAATAAAATATTAAGACTATTTCATTTTCAAACAATATGAATATTCCTGTTATTTTCGCTGGTGGTTCTGGTACTCGTATGAACACCAAGTCTCGACCTAAGCAGTTTTTAGAACTTAATGGTAAACCAATAATAATATACACAATAGAACTATTTGACAACCATCCTGATATTGATGGTATTGTTGTTGTTTGTTTGGAGAGTTGGATGCCATTTCTTCAAAAAATGCTGAAAAAATTCGAAATTAATAAAGTAGTAACAGTTGTGCCAGGTGGAATTTCTGGTCAAGATTCTATATACAAAGGCCTTTGTGCTGCAGAACAGTATGCACGGGAAAATGGAGATGAAGAAACGATTGTGTTGATTCATGATGGAGTTCGTCCATTGATTACGGAAGATACGATTACAGATAATATTGACAAGGTAAAAGAATGTGGTAGTTGTATCACGTGTGCTCCTGCAATAGAGACGGTTATAGTTGATAAACACGATAATACACTTGATATTCCTAAACGTTCTGATTGTATGATGGCTCGTGCTCCACAAAGTTTTTATTTAAAAGACATATTAGGTGTACATCGAAAGAGTCAACAGGAGGGAAAAACTGACTTTATCGATAGTTGTTCTATGATGAGTCATTATGGATATAAACTTGGAATAATCCAAGGTCCTATTGAAAATATAAAAATTACCACACCAACTGATTTCTTTGTGCTAAGAGCGATGGTAGAAGTACATGAGAATCAGCAGATATTTGGATATTAAAATGAATGTAATACAATCAAAAGATATTCAAGATTTTGTTAACTCGTTTAAGTTAAGTAGTGACCTTACTGGATCAAGATTCCTTATTACAGGTGCAACAGGTCTAATTGGTTCAACTCTAGTTCATTGTCTTTTGGCATTAAATAAGGAGATAAAGATTACGTGTCCTGTTAGAAGCACAGAGAAAGCTAAATCTATGCTTAAGGAAGATGCAAACAAATTAGATTTAGTAGAATGTGAGTTGTTGCCATTTTTGACAAATCTTTCGGAATCATGTCACTTTGATTATATCGTACATTGTGCAAGTCCTACAGCGGGAAAATATATGACGGAACATCCTGTAGAAACTTATATGTTGGCAATAGATTCAACACGTGTGATTTTGGAATATTCAAGAAGAACAAATGTTAAAGGATTCGTCTATATTTCATCTTTGGAATATTATGGACAAATTTTTGATGACCGTATAATCACTGAAGATATGCAAGGATATGTTGATAATACAGATCCTCGTAGTTCATATCCTCTTGGTAAAAGAGCTGCCGAATATTTATGTTCGGCATATGCAAAGGAGTATGGTGTTAACGTTAAAGTAGCAAGGTTAACACAAACATTTGGGGCTGGTGTATCTGCAGAGGATAATCGTGTCTTTGCTCAGTTTGCAAGAAGCGTGATAAACGGAACAGATATAGTACTTCATACAACAGGTGAGTCTGCAAAACCATATTGTTATACTACGGATTGCATTTCAGCTATTCTATATATACTATTGAAGGGTGTGGTTGGAGAATCTTATAATGTGGCAAATCAAGATACGTATATTTCAATTAAGGATATGGCAGAATTTCTTCGAGAAAATTTTAATCCAGATATTAAAGTTCGTATTGAAAGCCATCCTGAAATGGGATATGCTCCTGTTACAAAACTTCATCTATCTGCAAAAAAACTGATGGATTTGGGTTGGACTCCTCTTTATAATTTAAGAAATATGTATAAGAATCTATTAAATAGTATGAAGCATGAATTTAGAAATGTCCAATGAGTTTGTTTGTGCATTCAAGAAGTGCCTTATTGAAACGATGAAGGTTTTTATTACTTTTTGTGCAGAGAATAATATAAGATATTTTTGTACGGGAGGAACAGCTATTGGTGCAATTCGTCATAAAGGCTTTATTCCTTGGGATGATGATATCGATGTGTGTATGCTCAGAGAAGATTATGATAGATTTATGAGCCTTAGATCAAAATGCAATGGATCTGGTTATGCTATAATAGATTATCATGATAAGGGAAATCCTGCTCCATACGGGAAATTTGTAAATATGAACACAACACTTGTGGAAACAGATTGTTTCCCTTACTCATCAGGCATATTTATAGACGTATTTCCTCTAGATAATGTAAAGAATGATTTAGAAGAAACTAAAAGAATTAAGGAGAAGGTCATGTCTGATATGAAATTATATCAGAGTTCTGCTTATGATTTATCTTGGAGTGAAGTCTTTAAGTATTTAATGAATGGTCATCTTAATTCTGTCAGAAAGGTGTTGCAAAGCAAATGTATATATCAACATCAATTCGCAAAACTATCCAATATGTTGGAAGAAAATGAAAATGTTTTAAGAAATATAAATGGAGATAGAGTCCTTAATTATTATACTTTTTACAAAATAGAAAAGGAAATTTTTCCAAAAGAATGGTTCTCAGGTACTATAGAAGTTCCATTTGAAGACATCATGATTAATTTGCCTGTTGGTTATCATGAGTATTTGTCAAAGCTATTTGGAGACTATATGACATTACCTCCTGTTGACAAACAAGTGTCGCATCATTCGCAATATTATTGTAATTTGAGAGAACATTTGTCTATAGAAGAAATAAGAAGAAGACTCTCTAAAGGAGAAGTATATGTAATGTAAGTCTTTATATTTAATGTAACCTCTAATTATAAGAAATTAACATATATTTTTTAGTTTGTTGTATTATGAGAGTATTATGGACATCAAATGTTTTGTTTGAGGAAGTTTGTCAGGATTTAAAATTGTCTATCGGTGTTGGTGGTAGTTGGATGCATGCATTGGCAGACTTGATAAAAGATGATATTCAACTGGGTGTTGTTTGCATAAAGACCGGTTATAATTATAATAAAATTATCTCAGGAATTCATTTTTATGTTATTGATTCTCTTACAGAATTATCGTGGAATAGTATAGTCTCTGAATTTGGACCTGATATTATACATATTCATGGAACAGAATATGAATTTACAAATGATGTTTTTACATATTCAAAAAACATTCCTTGTGTAATATCAATTCAGGGTATGGCCTCAGAGTGTGCACGTTTTTTTAATGGAGGCATTTCTTTGAAGGAATTAAGTAGATATATTACTCCAAAATGTTTTTTTTGTAGAACGAGGGTCGCTGATATACAGAAAATATTGTATAAAAAAGGAGAGTCGGAAATATCATTGTTAAAAAAAGCTCACCATGTAATAGGTAGAACGGAATGGGATAGATGTAATGTTCTATCTTTAAATCCTCGGATAAATTATTATGTATGCAATGAGGTGTTAAGAGACTCCTTTTATCGAGGAACTTGGTCTTATGAACAATGTAATAAACATAGTATTTTTATTACAGGGTCGATGGTAGCATTGAAAGGAGCTCACCAGGTTGTTAAGGCAATGGCAATTGTAAAAGAAAGATACCCTGATTTAAAAGCTATATTTATAGGTAGAGATATTACTGGACAGCTAAGTTTTAAGAAATATATTATGATGTCGGATTATAATATGTATTTGCGTCACTTGATCAAACAATATGGCCTTGAAAATAATATTGAATTTAAGGATCATTTGTCTGAGATAGAGATGAAAGAGTATTTTTTGTCATGTAATGTTTGTGTACTGCCATCAAGCGTAGAAAATTCATCAAATTCGTTGTCTGAGGCTCAGATGTTAGGTGTCCCGGTATTAGCTTCTTATACTGGAGGTACTCCTACATTGATGAAGGGTATTTTACAAGATAATCTATATAGATTTGAAGATTATCAGGTGTTAGCACGAAAAATAGAAGAAATATTTGAAAGAAAATATTGGGATCAATATGTAGAAAGTGTACGAAAAATTGCATTAGAAAGACATGATAAGCAAACTATAAAAGAAAGTCTCCTTGATATATATAAAAAAATAGTTGTTTCTTGATAAGTAATTGTAAATGTTTAATATAATTAATAATAAATATGCTAACCATCTTTGGGTTTTCTTGTTGTTGTGTTGTAGTGGAAATCCAGTTTGGAGATATATAAATGATCTAAGATCAAATTATATAATATGTTTTTTGTTTGTGTTGTTTTTTGTTGTGAAAAAACGAATAAATTGTTTTGATTTTTTAAAGTATATTATTCCTTTTTTTATAATTTCAATTATTCAGCTTGCTGTGATTGTTGGTGCGACTCAGTCTAGTTCAATTTTTATGATGCTAAAGATGTTTGTTGGCTTTGGCATCATATCTTTAGTCAATGATAAATTTCCGAAAGTTTATGTAGAAGTAATGTCTGTTATTGCTGCTGTGTCGTTGATTTTGTTTTTTTATAATAATTATTTTGGAGTAATACCTGGGATAAGATATTCTTCTAATTGTGTTTCTATTTTTATTTATAATCAATTGTATTCAGACGCAGTGGGAGTAGGTTTTACAAGTAGAAATTGTGGTATGTTTTGGGAGCCTGGTGCATTTCAGGGATATTTAAATATTGCTCTCTTTTTTCTTCTCTATGTGCCACAATATAAGTTCAAAAAGTTGGAATGTTTTGTTATTGTTGTTGCTTTATTGACAACTAAAAGCACGACAGGATTTTTATGTATGGCTTTAATAGCATTATATTTTTTATTGACAAAATACAAAACTAGTCTTTTTTCTAGGATTATTAGTACAATGGTAGTTTTGGGGGTATTTTCTTATGCATATATTAATCTAGATTTTATGCATGATAAAATTGAGCATCACCAGAATTTAGAAACATATGAAGAAGGAAGATTAAATGATTATATACGCTTTGCTAAGCTGATTGAAAATAACATGTTTACTGGGATATCTTCAGAAGCAAACGATAAGGCCGCCACAGGAAATGGTTTTTTAGCCTTTTGGGTGTATTACGGAATTGTAGGGATTGTGACATATTTTGGTTTTTTGTGGTATAATATAAAAAAACAAGCAGGTTATAGTTTCGCTTTGTTAATGTTGCTTTTGATATTTTTGACTCTGCAGGGAGAAGGATTCTTACAATATCCATGTTATCTTGCATGGCCATTTTTGCGTGTTACAATGGATAGAAATAAATATTTTGTGGATGAAGGTTAATGATAGATTAATATGGCTAGATATTGCTAAAGGATTAGTGATTATATTGATGGTCCTTGGGCATTCTTCAATTCCAAAATTTATTAGTAATTGGATATGGGCATTTCATATGCCATTTTTCTTTCTATCCTCTGGTTTTACTACCAATTGGAAGAATTATGGTTGTCTTGAATTTGTTAAAAAGAAAATAAATAGTATTGTACGTCCTTTTGTTTTATATTCTTTAATGGTGATTTTAATATTGGCTATATTTAATATAGATCATCCTTATTGTAATTTTACTAATGGGTGGGGGGGATATGCTCTATGGTTTGTACCAGTACTATTTGTTGCGTTAATACTTGCAAAGTTTTTTTTTATGATGGAACCTATCTATAGGAATGTATATTTTCTCTTGTTGCCTTCCATCAGTTATCTTTTTTGCTATTTTGACTTCTCTCTCCCGTGGAATATGTCAGTAGTACCTTTTGCATCTATGTTTATTATATTTGGAGGACTTGTAAAACCATATGTCAAGAATGTAGACTATAATAGATGGAGTGAGTGGTTGATTATATCATTGACCTTTGTTTCTTCTGCTATCATATCTTATTTTTGTAGATTGGATATGTGCTATAACAATGTTATTCCTATGGTTCCTATGGTCATGGGAGCTCTTTGTGGGAGTGTTTGTATTTGTTTTATTAGTATTAAAATATACAAATACAATAGATTCTTTTCAAATATACTACAAGTCATTGGTAGAGAAACATATACTATATTAGCCTTTTCACAGGTCATTATTCAAGTAATCAATAAATGTTTTAATCTAAATGCTATTGTCAAATATCTTTTTTTAATAATTATTCTAATTGTTTGTGTATGTGTGAAAAAACAATTAATTTTTTTAAAAAATTCTTTAACGAAAAAAACAAATTAATTGTTTTTTCACACATACACAAACAATTAGAATAATTATTAAAAAAAG
>Ga0307448_100014_pt1 | contig 15492 bp, 10 predicted proteins | sample GoafecBaGen2Rep2_FD_203827 | JGI IMG/M metagenome (GOLD analysis project Ga0307448, IMG submission 203827) | Metatranscriptome of enriched fungal communities from goat fecal pellet, Isla Vista, California, United States - Bagasse, Gen2, Rep 2... ... | reverse complement strand
GGTGTAATAATGCGATGTTAATTGATAACCAAATAATATGGAAAGAATAGCTTCTTTGATTATGATGTTGTGCGTCTTTTGTATATCAAATGCCGCCAACTATTTGACCTTCACGGCGGAGGAGGATAGTTCAACGTTTGGGATAGCCTACAACTATCTCACTCCAGATGTACAATACTCCTTAGACGGCGGGGAGACGTGGACTGAATTGGCGGTTGGAGATACAATCCTACTGGCAAAAAAAGGAGACAAGGCACACATCAGGGGATATAATGAAGGTGGATTGGGAAGTAATGGGAAGGATAACGTACACTTCATCATGACGGGTGCTATCGCCGCCAGCGGTAGTGTGATGAGTTTAATCGATGGAATAGGTCTTTCCTTAAAAATTCCTAAAGAGAGCTGTTTCTGGTACTTATTTGAGAATTGCACCAGCTTGACGCAGGCTCCCGAAGTGCCAGCCACGACGTTGTCCGAATGGTGCTATTATGGCATGTTCTCAGGTTGCTCCAGCCTGACACAAGCCCCGGAACTGCCTGCCACGACATTAGCAGACTGGTGTTATCGTGCTATGTTCTCAGGTTGTACTAGCCTGACACAAGCCCCGGAACTCCCTGCCACGACATTAGCAGACTGGTGTTATCGTGCTATGTTCTCAGGTTGTACTAGCCTGACGAAGGCTCCCGAATTGCCAGCTACAGAGTTGCCAGACTCCCTATTTATGAGAAGTGGCTGTTGCGAAAGCATGTTTTCGGGTTGCACAAACTTGTCTGAAATCAGTATCGCTTTCGACAAGTGGAATGATAACACTCTTGAATGGGTCGCAGACGTAGCACCTACCGGCACCTTCATCTGCCCGAAAACGTTGGCTCTCGAATATGGAATAAGCAGGATCCCTGAGGGTTGGACGGTGAAATATATCGAGGACATGGCCAACTACCTCACCTTCACTGCCGAGGAGGATAGCTCTACGTTCGGAATCTTGAATAAAAATAATAATCCTGACGTGCAGTATTCATTGGATGGTGGAGAAACCTGGACCGCATTGGTTAAAGGAGATTCCATCACGTTGGTTCATAAGGGTGACAAGGCTTTGCTGAGAGGGGATAATCCGGAAGGGTTCTCAAAGTGGTATAATAAATACTCATCTTTTACGATGACAGGAAAGATTGCTGTCAGCGGTAGCGTGATGAGTTTGATCGACGGCACAGGCGAAACCCTTGTAGTCCCTGCTGATTATTGTTTCTATAGTTTGTTCTCAGGTTGCACAAGTCTGACACAAGCCCCAGAATTGCCAGCCACAACGTTGGCAGAACGTTGTTATGCATATATGTTCGAAGGTTGCACCAGTCTGACGCAAGCCCCAGAATTGCCAGCCACAACGTTGGCAGATGGTTGTTATACATTTATGTTCTTAGGTTGCACCAGTCTGACGCAAGCCCCAGAATTGCCAGCCACAACGTTGGCAGATGGTTGTTATGCATATATGTTCGAAGGTTGCACAAGCCTGACACAAGTCCCAGAATTGCCAGCCACAACGTTGGTAAAAAGTTGTTATAACGGAATGTTCAAAGGTTGCACTAACCTGACACAAGCCCCAGAATTACCAGCCACAACGTTGGCAGAAAGTTGTTATGCATATATGTTCGAAGGTTGCACAAGTTTGACGCAAGTTCCAGAATTACCAGCCACAACGTTGGCAGATGCTTGTTATGCATATATGTTTTCAGGTTGCACAAGTCTGACGCAAGCCCCAGAATTACCAGCCACAACGTTGGCAGATTATTGTTATAACTTCATGTTCAAAGGTTGCACAAGTTTGACGCAAGCCCCAGAATTACCAGCCACAACGTTGGCGGATTTTTGTTATTACTCCATGTTCTCGGGTTGCACAAGTTTGACGCAAGCTCCAGAATTACCAGCCACAACGTTGGCAGATGCTTGTTATGACTTCATGTTCTCAGAATGTACTAACTTGTCTGAAATCAGAGTCGCCTTCGTCGAGTGGAAAGACAGCTCTGATCAGGAGGACAACACTAATTGTTGGGTGAAAAATGTTGCTCAGACCGGCACATTCTACTGCCCGAAAGCATTGCCGCTTGAATATGGATTAGACAGAATACCGGAAGGTTGGACGGTGAAATATATTGATGAAGGTACTGGCGTAAACGATGCTGTGGCAAGTGTGACAACTGTATGGACAGACGGAAACACTATCTATGTGCGTGGAGCGGAGAGTGATATCGAAGTGTATGACATGTTGGGTAGACTGATCGTAAGTAAGCGTGGCGGTCAGGAAAATATCCAGATCTCAGTGCCACAGAAAGGCATTTATGTCGTAAAAGTCGGAACAGAAACACATAAGGTGGAGTTGCGATAAGCACGTATATTCTAATTATTATATCCCTTAATGGGATGAAGAGTAGAATCTCTTAAATACACAATTGTGTTGGCATAATTTGTAGAGACGTGACATTGTCGCGTCTCTTTATTATTTTTAGATGGATGATTGCATCAAAATAGCTGTTTGCAAATGTTACGTTGACAACGAAAAATAAATTTGCTATATTTGTGGCGTAGAAATGTTAATAAAAACAATTCATTTTAAGCAAGCAATAAGATGGAAATCAAAAAAGGAGACTGGGTATTATATGATGATAAAATCTCGCAAATCATTGATGTATATTCCATTAACTATGAGAAATTTGACTCCGAAGTGAAAGTAGATGAGACTAACTACGGAAAACTCAAATGCAAATATTTCCTTATACGGGATTTATGCACCATTGAAGGCAAACTTGTTTCTGGGAAACCATACATAGTGTTTATCGAAAGCTTCTTTGAAACTCTTGAAGAAGAGGATTTGCAGGTGTTAGAAAAAATCAAAAAAGAAAAAAAAGAAAAGTATGCGGAATGGGAAAGCAAAGAAGTCAACGCAAAAACGAAAGAAGTTGAATTATATTTCTCTGTGGAAGTTAAGCCGAAAGAAGGGGCCAACATTTTGAAACATTTTAAGAAAATATGCAAACAATTACCGAGTCTTTTCTCATTTGCTGAACTTGTGGAAAAAGCTTCACAGTTAGACATTGATATGACAACATGTGTAGATGATTATCAGGCATATGACAATCAAATATCGTTTACGTTAAAGTTTAACTTAGACGATATTAAAGATGGTGTCGTTTATTACCATAAAGTGTGTGAATTTGATTATACGGACGCAGAAGAGGATGCAAATTTGCTGGAGAACTTTTTCACATATGAATCGTTGTTCATTTCAATTGTCTTGTTTTTGAACAGATATACATCTGAGGAAACTGATGAAACCGCACAAACATTCAAAGCAGACATGAAGACTGCCGCCTCTGCTTTGATGAATAAGAAGCTAAAAAACAGTGAACTCGCGAAACTATACTACGATTTTGTTCCCAAAAAAACATTCACGAAGGAAGAGTCCTTTGATTTGTTCAAACAATTCATCGACATGAACAAACAAAACTATAATTTAGAAAAACTCTGTCAAACCATCGAAGAAAAACACGACTGGTCGGTCGAAGTCTATAACTTAAGCTACGATTACGCTAAGGAAATGTTTTCATTAGTATGATGACTATGCTGCCAAATTCAGAAACTCGATTGGCTTCTGAATTTGGCATTTCTTTACATTTTCCTGTACACAATCTTCGGAATCACCGGCTCAACCGCGTCTCTCAGGAATTCATCGAAATCATCATAATCGTTGAAACATAGTCTGGTGACGGTGGTATCTTTCTTCAACAGACAGAAATATCCGTACACATCTTTGCCGTCTTTGCCTGTGCGTACATAATCAAGGTAGTAGCCGTCGAACTTCTTCAAGTCTACCTCACCTTCCTTAATCAATCCGAAGAATCTGCTCACTTTGAGAACAGTACCGTCTACTTCAAGGCTTCTGCTCTGCATCACAAGTCGATAGATAAGAAAACCTACGAATATCACCGCAAAGACGGAAAATATTATCCACCAATGTGTTGGCACGTCGCTTGGCATTATCGAAAGCACCAATCCGCAAATGGCTGGCATTAATACGAAAATAGCTGTGATGTAGTAGAATCTGGGTCTGAATTTAGTCTTTGTCATATTTGATTTGTTCGTGTTTTTTGTAAAAATACTTTTTTGAAATCATATATCGGCAAATTCCGCTGAAAAGTTGAGGAAAAAATGTATATTTGCGAGAATTTGATATAGTTTGCAATGAATAGACTAACGGCTCAGGTGAAAGAAAAATTGTCGGGATTGAAGCTTAAGGCTGTCCTCTTTGATATGGATGGAGTAATCTTTGATTCGATGCCGCACCATGCTGTAGCATGGGTGAAGGCGTTTATCGACGAGGGTGTTGATTTCAATGAGTATGAGGCCTATAAGCGTGAAGGAATGACTGGCTTCGCTACTATTCAGGAGATGTTTCTTGCTCAGAAGGGGCGTGAGGCGACGAAGGAGGAGTGCGAAAGAATTTACGCTACAAAGTGCAAATATTTTGAGCAGGAGGGTCCTGCCGACGTGATGACTGGCATACGTGAGGTGCTTGAATTTGTGCACGACGCTGGTTTACAGATCTTTATCGTGACTGGCTCAGGTCAGCACAGTCTGTTTGAAAAACTAGACTCTCTTTTCCCAGGTATATTCGCTCCTGAGAGAATGGTCACTGCCTACGATGTGAAAAAGGGCAAGCCGGATCCGGAGCCTTACTTGATGGCATTGAAGAAAGGCGGATTCTCCGCAGATGAGGCTATTGTGGTGGAGAATGCTCCGCTTGGAGTGACATCAGCTCACGCCGCTAAGATTTTCACTGTGGCGGTCAACACAGGAATCCTGCTTCCGGAGGATTTGTTGAGTAAGGGGGCAGACGTCTTGTTTGATGATATGCATGAGTTTAGAAATGCACTTCCTGAGATTATAAACTTTGGTTTGAAAAAATAAAAAACGAGTCGTATATGCGAAGATTAAGATACATAGTCGCATTGATATGGTGCTTTTTGTGGGGTGGCATTTTTGCCAGCCAGCAACTTGCATTGTCGCGTTTTGACAATTATACACAAAAGGATGGCCTAAACTATAACATCGTACAGTGCGCATATCAGGATGCTGAAGGATATATGTGGTTCGGCACAAGTCAGGGCCTTCATCGTTTTGATGGATACACTTTTTATCCGTATAAGTATGGAAGCATAGAGGGACAGGTGAGAGGAGAGTTGGTCCGTTGCATTTTCCAGGATTCAAAAAAACGTTTTTGGGTCGGAACTGAAAATGGAGGATTGAACATATATGAACCACAAAGTGAATCATTCTCAGCCATTCCTTTGACTAAGAGCGGATTGTCTAAATATTCAGCAAACTCAGTAGTAGAGACTCCAGATGGAAAGATATGGGTTGGTACAGATGATGGACTTGCTTATCTTGACGCAAATTTACTTCTTGAATACTATCATTTCCAGGAGTCAGAGGCAGGAAGTGTTCCATATATAAAGACATTGGTTGTAGATACGTATGGAAGATTGTGGATCGGAACTGGTGAGTCTGGAGTAAAACTTTTTGATCCGTCGACAGGAACAATCAAATCTGTCCTTTCTGATTCTGAGGTTCGCTCAATCTGCATCAGTAAAGATAATGTTGTGTGGATCGGAACATACGATAAAGGTGTCTATACTGTTGATATCAAAGATAAAGACAATACAGAACTGAAGCATCAAACAAATTTGCCTACTACAGGGGCAGAAGCTTCGGTAAAGGCTATATGTGAGGACCGTGATGGAAGAATCTGGATCGGTACACGTTCCGGCTTGATCTGTTATGATCGTCAGACTCAGCAATATGTCATCAACGTCAACGATGTGCATAATGACATCACTCTTGTTCACAATTCTGTCATTGATTTGTTTGTCGACAATAAGGGGGACTTGTGGGTTTGTACCCGTGGAGGTATCAGTTACAGAAACAGTGAAAAACAGCCGTTTGAACTTATTCAGGAGTCAAAAAATGACAACCGATATTTGAATTGTGCTCAGGTATACGCTTTCTTGGAGGTCCCTGGATCTAAAGTGTGGGTCGGAACAGAGAGCGGAGGTGTCAATATCTACGATATGAAGAGTGGCAAGTTTGAGTATATCACACAAGCCAATTCCGGATTGTCGGTCAACTGTATAAAGAGCTTCGCCAATGTTGGCAATGATGTTTTGGTCGGAACTTACATGGGTGGACTGAATGTATTGGATGTTCAGACCGGTAAGGTGAAACGAGTATTCCGTCATTCCGAAACAGACAAAACCTCTATAAATAGCGACAATATATGGAGCATTTGTATCTGTCGTAACGGCGATGTGTTGCTGGGTACTGGTAATGGAGTGGACAAGTTCAATCCAAGCAACGGTACTTTCTCTCACCTGGATAAGTTGGCGTTCAACAAGGAAGTCTGGAAGGTATTTGAAGACTCCGATAAAGATTTGTGGATTTTCACTCCAGATGAAATCATTGTTTATCTGACTAAGGAGGAGCGAACCATTGTCTATAAAGAGAGAGCTCGTTCGATAGTGGAGAAATCAAAGAGTTTGTTCTACGTCGGCAGTTTGGAGCGTGGTGTGGTAGAATACAATAAGTATACTGGCGAGGTAAGCACGATTTCTGAAAAAGATGGTTTGTCTAACAATAATGTCCAGTCTCTTCTTGAGTGGCGAGAATTTTATATCGCATGCACAACGTCTGGTTTGAGCCGTATACGTAAAGGAAATAAGGAGATTGTCAATTATGATGAGCGCGACGGTTTGCAGAGCCGTCAGTTCCATTATGGTGCTGTATATATCTGTTCCGACGGCCGTGTGATGGCAGGAGGAAATGCAGGATTTAACATTGTCAATCTTGCAAATATCCGTGAAAATAAATTCATACCACCGATGGCTCTTGAAGATGTGAAAGTCTTCAATCAAGAGATTCCAGCGGAACAGGTTTCAATAGATGAGAAGACGGGAGAGACATGTCTGCATTTGAATTACGACCAGAATATGGTGACATTCAAGTATTCAGCTCTTTCTTATTCCCGCGTCAACAAGAACAAGTTCAAATATCGTCTGGTAGGACAAAGCGACAATTGGATTGACGCTGGCAATGAAAACAAATGTACATACACCAACTTGCATCCCGGATCTTATGTGTTTGAGGTGATGGGATCAAATTGTGATGGGGTATGGAATGAAAAACCGTTGCGAGTACAGCTTTATGTAAAGCCTCCATTCTGGAACACATGGTGGTTCAAGACGCTTATGACGTTGTTGATTGTGTCACTTGTTTTGATGTATCTCTACCATTATCGCAGTCGTATGATTCTAAAAAACAAATTGGTTTTGGAGAAACAGAAGGCTGAAGAGATGGAGAAAGTTGAACAGTTGAAACTGGATTTCTTCACGAACATATCACATGAGCTACGTACTCCACTAACATTGATTCTTGGACCATTGTCTAAAATATTAAAGGATGACGGGACATCATCTGAGTCGAAGCAGATGGCTTCGCTTGCGGAGAGAAACGCGAATAAGTTGTTGCGTCTTGTGAATCAGATCCTTGATTTCAGAAAGATAGAGAGTGGTTCATTGCAGGCGATATACAAGCCAGGTGATCTTCCAGCATTGCTGGAGACAGTGGTACGTGCATTCCAGACAGAGGGTGAGGCAAAGGGTATACAGATTTCACTTGCTGTTGATGATGCCGCCCGTGGCAGACGTATGCTGTTCGACTCAGACAAAATAGAGAAAATAGTCGACAACCTTGTTTCCAACAGTATGAAGTTCACTCCACGTGGAGGATCAATCAAGGTGACGATGGATATGTTGTCGCAACATAAGTATGAGGCTGGCAATATCAGTGACAGTTTCCAGATTTCAGTTATAGACACAGGAAAGGGAATGACAGAAGAAGACCAGAAACATGTCTTCGAACGTTTCTATCAGAGTGCTGATGAGAAAGATGCTTGTATTGGTACAGGTATCGGTTTGAACCTTGTCTTTGATCTTGTAAAGCTGATGGATGGAGAGGTGTTGCTTAACAGCAAGAGAGGAGAAGGAACAACATTCAAAGTTATACTTCCATTGTTTGAGACATCGGAAAAAGCAGAAGAAGGAGATACAATTGATGATGTATCGATCGCTGAAGGTCAGGAAAAAGACTCGGTTGAGATGTCGGATGAGGAGAAACCAGTGCTTTTGATTGCTGAGGACAACGAAGAACTTCGTAAGTTTGTGGCGATCCATTTTGAGTCAAGATTTAAAGTCATTGAGGCAGAGGATGGTAAGATTGCGTTGGAGAAAGCGGCAGAGCAGATTCCAGATGTCGTGATCACCGACTTGATGATGCCTAATATCTGTGGTGATGAGTTGTGTAATAAGTTGAAGCACGACGAAAAGACGTCACATATTCCAATCATTCTGCTTACTGCGGTGCATAGCAAAGAAAGTGAGATTGAGAGTTTGAAACGTGGTGCCGACGACTATATCACCAAACCATTTGATATTGAGGTTCTCGATCAGAAGGTTATGAACATGATGCGATTGAAGGAAAAAATACGCAGTCGCTTCAAGATAGAGATGATATCAGAACCTACGAAGGTCGTAACACAGTCGCCAGATGAGAAATTCATGATCAGGGCGATGAAAGTGATAGAGGAAAACCTTTCTGATGCTGATTTTGATATCGAGAAATTTGCGGTGGAGGTTGGAGTCAGCCGTATGCAGTTGTATAGAAAGATGAATGCGATCACTGGAATGACAGTGAAGGAGTTCATAAGAAATATCCGTATCAAGCGTGCAAAACAATTGCTTGAAGACGGTGCGATGACCGTTTCAGAAGTGGCATACAATGTCGGATTCAAAGACATCGCATATTTTAGAAAGTGTTTTAAACAACAAGTAGGAATCAATCCTTCGGAGATTTCCAAAGGAGAATAAAGTGAAGAGGAATGGCAAATAGCAAGAGTAGTTTTCTGCATAAACTGAATTTTAAGTACCGTCTTACCATTTTCAATGAGAACACATTGGAGGAGGCGTGGCATATACGTTTGTCAAGGTTGAGTGTGATTTCGGTCTGTTTCGCAGTCGCTGTGATCTATTTTTTGATTATAGCCGTGTTGATTATCAAGACGCCATTGCGCTCATTTATGCCGGGATACACAAGTGCGAATGAACTTAGAAAACAGGTTATTTCTCAGGCTGTACTTCTTGATTCACTTCAGGAGCAGGCAAAAATCAACGATCAATATCTGGCGATGTTGCAAAAAGTTGTGACAGGTGACATTGCGGTGGGTGACAGTACAGCATCTCTTAAGGAAGTTGTCAAGATGGATATGTCGAAAGTACAGAACAATCCGTCTGATCGTGAGAACCAATATTGCTCGCAGTATGAAATCGCACAGCGATATGCGACAAACTCACAGATTTCCGAAACAAGTAAAAACCGACTTATGCACCGTCCTGCACTTGGTGTTGTGCTTATGGGATTTGACCCATATTCGGGTGTGAATGGAGTGACTATAAGTGTCGACCCATTGGAAAGTGTATATTCAGCTTTGGATGGATCTGTGATCTTTGCTGGATATTCCGCCCACAACCGTTATTGCTTGCAGATACAACATTCAGAAAGTCTGGTGTCAATGTATAAGTTTACTCAGCCGTTCTTGAAGAGAATAGGTGAGCGTGTGCATGCAGGTGAAATCCTTGCCACATTGCGAGGAGGAGAACCATCGGAAATGACTTTCGAGTTATGGCTTAATGGTCAGCCTCTTGATCCAAATGATTATATCTCATTCTCTACACAAAAGAAGGTTACAGCGCAGCCAAAGGTGAAAAAATATGAGGCTGAGCCAACAGAACAACCTGTAGTCAGAAGGTCACGTCGTGATTCTACACAGACCAGAGATACAACCACTCGTGTAAGACGTAGGAATGTGGAGACTCAACAGACTCCGGCAGAGACAGCTCCTGTGGAGACTCCTGCACCAGCACCTGCTGAACCAGCTCCGGCTCCAGCACCTGCTCCTGCAACAGAAACTCCAGCTCCTGCAGCGGAATAATGATAAAGTCAGTATATCAGTATAAAAATGTCACAGAAGGTAATTACAATTTTGGGCTCTACTGGTTCAATCGGCACACAGGCATTGGATGTTGTGCGTGAGAACCCAGACAGGTATAAAATAGAATCCCTTACAGCAGGAAGAAACGCTTCACTGTTGATTGAGCAGATAAAGGAGTTTAAGCCGGCGATCGCTGTGATTGCTGACGAAAGCAAGTATGAGGAGGTTAAGAATGCGGTGGCAGGTTTGTCGACGAAGGTGATGACTGGTTCGGCTGCGGTTGCAGATGTCGCTGCCAATGATGCCTCTGAGATGGTGCTTGTGGCATTGGTCGGTTATTCTGGACTCGCTCCTACGATTGCTGCAATCAAAGCACACAAGAAGATTGCATTGGCTAACAAGGAGACATTGGTTGTGGCAGGAGATTTGGTATGCCGATTATGTCAGGAAAACGGAATCAAACTTCTTCCCGTCGACTCAGAACATTCAGCTATTTTCCAGTGTTTGGAAGGCGAACGTCACAATAAACTTGAGAAGATTATCCTTACAGCCTCTGGTGGACCGTTCCGTGGATGGACTCGTGACAAATTGGAGAATGTGACTCCAGAGATGGCGTTGAAACATCCCAACTGGAGCATGGGTGCAAAGATCACAATCGATTCTGCCTCAATGATGAATAAAGGCTTTGAGGTGATAGAGGCGAAGTGGCTTTTTGATCTTACTCCTGATATGATAGAGGTACAGGTGCATCCGCAGAGCATCATCCATTCGATGGTGCAGTTTAACGACGGTGCTGTGAAGGCTCAGCTTGGAACTCCTGATATGCGTATACCTATATCGTTGGCAATGAGTTATCCAGAACGTATCTATCTTGGCGGTGAACGTTTGGATTTCGGTAAGGTGAAGCAACTTACATTTGAGGCTCCAGATCCAAAGGTGTTCCGTAATTTGGCTTTGGCATATGAGGCTTTGGACAGAAAAGGAAACGTGGCATGTGTTGTGAATGCAGCGAATGAGATTGTTGTGCGTGAGTTTTTGAATAAGAAGATAGGTTTCTTGCAGATGTCGGATATTATCGAAAATACAATGGCTAAGATCGCGTATATCGCACAGCCTACGTATGAGGATTATATACAGACGGATATCGAGGCAAGAAGAGTGGCAGAAAGTTTTATAAAATAATATGATTTATACGTTAATACAGTTTTTCGCCTCATTGACATTGTTGGTGGTGATCCATGAGTTTGGACACTTTATAACAGCGAAGATATTTGGCGTCAGAGTAGAGAAATTTTATATTTTCTTTAATCCTGGCTTTAGCTTATTCAAATTCAAACCAAAGAGCAGTGATACTACCTATGGTATCGGTTGGTTGCCTCTTGGCGGTTATGTGAAACTTTCGGGAATGATCGACGAAAGTTTTGATACTGATCAGATGAAGGAAGAACCGAAGGATTGGGAGTTTCGCACGAAACCCGCTTGGCAGCGACTGATAATAATGGTGGCTGGAGTGGTGATGAATTTTCTCCTCGCGATAGCCATTTATACTGGTATCGCATTCCACTGGGGAGACACGTATTTGCCAATGGAGAATGCGACTGATGGTATGGAATATTGTTGGTCGGCTCATGAGGTAGGTTTTGTTGACGGCGACAAGTTGGTTTCTGCTGATGGAAAGAAAATAAAAAGTTTATCTCAGGAATCTGTCAGAGAAATTGTAGAAGCGACGACGGTTCAAGTGGAGAGAGACGGTGCTATTGTAGACATTGCGATCCCAGACTCATTTATGACTATGTTGATGAGAGAGGGTAAGGGATTTGCGTTCTACCGTGTTCCGTTCGTAGTGCAAAAACTAATTGACGGCATGCCTGCAGCTGAGGCTGGGCTACAGGCAGATGACAGGTTGTTGACTATAAATGGACAATCTGCATACTTGACCCAGGCTATGAAGCAGATAGCTTCTCATAAAAACAAGTCGATGGAGTGGAGTGTTTTGCGTGGTGCGGACACGGTGAAACTTACGGTCACTCCAGATATTGATGGCAAAGTAGGTGTGTATATGAAATCGCCATACGACTTGTATGAAATGGAGCATGTCGAGTATAGTTTGATGGAGTCTTTCCCACATGGATTAAAGACAGCGGTCGAGAAGATAAAAGGATATGTTTCCGATTTCAAATACGTCTTCACTCCTGAAGGAGTACAGACGTTGGGTGGCTTTGGAACAGTGGCGTCGTTGTTCCCGGAGACGTTTGATTTTTATGCATTTTGGACTATCACGGCATTTTTATCTTTGGTCTTGGCGTTTATGAACTTTTTGCCTATTCCAGCACTAGATGGCGGACATATATTGTTTGTTTTGATTGAAATCATCACACGCAAGAAGGTAAGCCAAGATGTTTTGATGAAAGCCCAGATGATAGGAGTGACGTTGCTTCTTACTTTGATGCTGTTTGTGAATTTGAACGATATAACTCGTTTATTTAAATGATGAAATTTATTGACTATGCATAAGTCTGGATTTGTAAATATAGTGGGGAATCCGAACGTAGGAAAATCCACATTGATGAATACTTTGGTGGGGGAAAGAATCTCCATCATCACTTCGAAGGCGCAGACAACGCGTCATCGTATAATGGGAATTGTCAACGGAGAGGATTTCCAAATCGTCTATTCTGATACACCGGGAGTGCTGAAGCCAAACTATAAGCTTCAGGAGTCTATGTTGGGCTTCTCTACAAGTGCTCTTAAAGACGCAGATATTCTGCTGTATGTGACAGACACAGTGGAGAATGGCATGAAGAACAGCGACTTCATTGAAAAGGTGAAGAAGCAACATGCTCCCGTCTTACTTATTATCAATAAGATCGATCTTACTGACCAGCAGAAACTGGAGGCGTTGGTGGCGCAATGGAGAGAGATTCTTCCGAATGCGGAGATAATCCCAGTGTCGGCAGCCAACAAATTCAATATTGATTACGTGTTGAAGAGAATCAAGGATCTGTTGCCGGAGTGCCCTCCTTATTTTGAAAAGGATGCTCTTACAGACAAGCCTGCTCGATTCTTTGTGACTGAGATTATTCGTGAGAAGATCCTTACTAATTACGACCGTGAGATTCCATACGCAGTGGAAGTGGTGGTAGAACAGTTTAAGGAAAGTGACGACCTTATCAGAATCAACGCTGTGATCAATGTGGAGAGAGACACCCAGAAAGGAATCATTATCGGTAAGGGAGGCAAGATGCTGAAGATAGTCGGCACAGAGGCACGTAAGGATATCGAGGCATTCTTTGGCAAGAAAGTATTCTTGGAGTTGTTCGTGAAGGTAGAGAAGGATTGGCGTAACAAGGAGATGAAGTTGAAGTCCTTTGGATACGATGCAGACATTTAACCCCAAAAAAGAAAGGAGAAAGAATTATGGCAAGTAATCTTGTAGCTATAGTAGGACGCCCGAATGTAGGAAAGTCCACATTATTCAATCGTCTGACTCAGACGAGAAGCGCTATTGTCAATGATACGGCAGGTACGACACGTGACCGCCAGTATGGTAAAGTGACATGGTGTGGAAAAGAGTTTTCTATTGTCGACACTGGTGGTTGGGTAGTCAACTCAGATGATATCTTTGAAGAAGAGATCAGAAAGCAGGTTACAATCGCAGTTGAGGAGTGTGATGTTATCCTGTTTGTAGTCGACACAATGAATGGTTTGACTGACCTTGATTCTGAGGTGGCTCATTTGTTGCGTCAAAGCAAGAAACCAGTTGTTGTGGTTTCAAATAAAGTAGACAATAACGACTGGCAGTATGCGGCTGCTGAGTTTTATAAACTAGGACTTGGCGAGCCATATTGTGTCTCAGCGATCAATGGTAGCGGTACGGGTGATTTGCTTGACCGTGTGCTTGAAGTCATGCCGGCTAAACCAGAAGATAATACGACAGACTCATTGCCAAAGGTGGCTGTTGTAGGTCGTCCGAATGCAGGAAAATCGTCGATCATCAACGCATTCATTGGTGAGGACAGAACAGTGGTGACAGATATTGCTGGAACAACACGAGACAGTATCTATACACGTTATGATAAGTTTGGCTACGACTTCTATTTGGTTGATACAGCCGGAATACGTAAGAAGGCAAAAGTGACAGAGGATCTTGAGTATTTCTCTGTGATCCGTTCAATCCGTTCGATCGAGGATTCAGATGTATGTATCCTTATGCTAGACGCCACACGTGGACTTGAGGCTCAGGATTTGAATATTGTGCAGTTGATCCAGAAGAACAACAAAGGTTTGGTTGTCGTTGTGAACAAGTGGGATTTGATTGAGAACAAGGATGCCAACAGCTCGGCTAAGTTTGAGCAGAGAATCAAAGAGCGTTTGGCTCCATTCACAGATTTCCCTGTTATCTTCACATCCGTAGTCAACAAGCAGAGAATCTTCAAGGTGATAGAGGCAGCGATAGATGTTTACAAGAATCGCACACAGAGAATTTCTACAAGCAAGTTGAATGAATTCTTCTTGCCATTGATAGAGAATTATCCTCCACCAGCATTGAAGGGAAAGTATATCAAGATCAAGTATGTGATGCAGCTACCGTCTACATCGGTTCCATCATTCGTCTTCTATGCCAACCTTCCTCAGTATGTGAAGGATCCGTATAAACGATTCTTGGAGAACAAATTGCGTGAACAGTGGCGTTTTACAGGAACGCCTATCAACATCTACGTTCGACAGAAATAAATTTATGGGCGGACTTTATGTCCGCCCAAATTTAGATTTGCCACTTTAAAGTCCGTCCACATTTGATGTGGTTAGGGGAAATAGATTATTAATTAAGTACAAAATAATATGTTAGTAAAAACGTATGCGGCATCAATCAATGGCATTGATGCAGAGTTGATCACGATTGAGGTAAACCTCAGCAGTGGATTTAGGTTTTCTATTGTAGGATTGCCAGACAGTGCAGTGAAAGAGAGTCAGGATCGTATAACAACAGCGATAATGAACTCTGATTATCCATTCCCACGTAAACAGATAGTGATAAATCTTGCTCCTGCGTATATGCGTAAGGAGGGGACAGGTTATGATCTGACGCTTGCCGTCGGCATCCTTGCGGCATCTGATGTTATTGCATCGGAAGCGTTGGAAGGATATATTGTGATGGGAGAATTGTCGTTGGATGGCTCTGTACGAGGAATCACGGCATCGTTGTCGATTGCTATAATGGCCAGACAACTTGGATTCAAGGGTTTCATCTTGCCGAAAGAGAATGCGAAAGAGGCGGCTGTTGTGGGTGGACTCGATATTATTGGAGTGGAGAATCTGACAGAAGTTGTGGAGTTCCTAAATGGAAATATACACATTGAAAAAACGGTTGTTGACACTCAGGAGTGCTTCTTCAGCAAAAG
>Ga0307448_100010_pt1 | contig 16953 bp, 12 predicted proteins | sample GoafecBaGen2Rep2_FD_203827 | JGI IMG/M metagenome (GOLD analysis project Ga0307448, IMG submission 203827) | Metatranscriptome of enriched fungal communities from goat fecal pellet, Isla Vista, California, United States - Bagasse, Gen2, Rep 2... ... | reverse complement strand
TGACAGCAGACGATGAACTTAAAGCTGCGCGTGCGAATGTGAATTGTCATGATGTTGTCAATATGCAGTATACTTCAGGCACGACAGGTTTTCCTAAGGGTGTTATGCTTACTCATCATAATATCACCAATAATGGTTATGCGACGGGAGAGCAGATGGAGTTTACTCAGAACGATAAACTTTGCACTTGTGTGCCTCTGTTCCACTGCTTTGGTGTGGTGCTTGCCACAATGGCATGTCTTACTCACGGAGCCACAATGGTGATGGTGGAGAAATTTGATCCGTTGATTGTACTCGCGTCTGTGCATAAAGAGCGCTGTACGGTGCTTTATGGCGTGCCTACAATGTTCATCGCAGAGCTCAACCATCCAATGTTCAGTATGTTCGACCTTACTTGTCTGCGTACTGGTATCATGGCAGGTGCTTTATGTCCTGTGGAGTTGATGAAGCGTGTCGAGAAGGAGATGTTCATGAAGATGACATCTGTATATGGACTTACAGAGACGTCTCCAGGAATGACTCATACAAACATTCACGATACATTTGAAAAACGTTGCACAACTGTAGGTGTCGACTATCCTGAAGTGGAGGTCAAGGTGATCAATCCTGAAACAGGAAAAGAGTGTGGTGTAGGAGAGCAGGGAGAGATGTGCTGCAAGGGCTACAACTTGATGAAGGGATATTATAAAAACGACGAGGCGACGAGTGAGACTATCGACGCTAACGGATTCCTTCATTCGGGTGACTTGGGAATCAAGGATGAAGACGGTTACTATCGTATCACAGGCCGTATAAAAGATATGATCATTCGTGGAGGAGAGAATATCTATCCACGTGAGATAGAGGAATACTTGTTGAGTATGCCGGGCATCAGAGATGTGCAGGTGGCTGGTATTCCAAGCAAGAAGTATGGTGAGCAGGTGGGTGCTTTCATCATCAAGCACGACGGTGCTGACATCAAAGAGGAGGATGTGGTAGATTATTGCAAAGGTAAGATTGCTAGATTCAAGATACCTAAATATGTATTCTTCATCGATCAGTTCCCATTGACAGGTTCAGGCAAGATCCAGAAGTTTAAGCTTGGAGGCATTGGTCTAGAACTCTGCAAACAACAAGGCATTGAGGTGATCTAACAACTGATAACAAATGCTGGATTTCGCATCGTAAACTAGCATATTGATATAATAAAAGGCATGCCGGAAAAGCATGCCTTTATTGTTTGTTTTTGCTTGTGTATTTAGTCTTACTTCACGATAGTTTTAACGCCGTTTACCATATAAACACCAGGCTGAAGTCCATTCAAAGCATTTTTGTATTCAACTTGCTTTCTCAAAAGAGCTCCGTTAGCATTATAAACATCTACCAATTCGTTTAGACTGACTTCTACATTGTTCACGTTTGTAAGTGTCTTAACTGTCAATGTAGGAGCGTTAGATTCAATCGTATTATTGCTTGTTGATAGGTTAGCGACACCTGTCTCAATGACGTTGGATCCATTATTCTCCACAACCTTACAACGGTATTTCAAAACGATGTCTTTTCCTGTTTGGATTTCTGGAATCTCTACGCTAAGTTTTCCGTTTTCTTCCTTGATGACCATGCCACTCTCGTCAGTCTGGTTGATGAATTTAAGTTCCTTTGGCAGACTGTCAGTCAAAACAACATTCTGATAGTTTATTCCACTGACTGGGCCTCTACCTTGGATTCTTCGCCATGTATAGCCATCCCACTCTTCTACTACAATACGGCTGAATCCAGTAACGTCGTCGTCACATGTATGGCGAGCATAATTAGTGATTTCATCTCCTAAAGTCTCATCATTATACCATCCTGGAGTGATTGGTGTGAAATTATCATATCGACCATCAAGATACTCTGTTGCAACACTATCTGAATAAGACCAGTCGTCAGCTAACATTTCAGCCATGGCATTATCTTGTATTGGAAAAGGATTCTTTTCCATTGAAGTTCTATATAAGCCAGGAGCCCATACTCCTTTGTGTATCAAATATTTTGCATTAGATGCCGTTTCCAAGTGGGATGTGGTAGCAGAAAGAATATTTGGAAATTTCATAATAATACGTTTGTTACATATTCCATCTTCATCAGCTCCAGTAGGGATATCTTCCATCGTAAATTCCATTCCATTTCCATCTTCGAGATAACCATATTTTAAGGCATCATTTTCATTGTCCAATCTGCAGATAAGTCCTTCTTGATTTTTATCAGAAACTAACCCGCATGTATCGTTGAGATAGTAAGACACACGGTAGTTGCCCATATTGATATAGGCTTCAGGAGCGTCATGCCAGAATTTGAAGAATTGAAAAAGATTAAATCCATTTTCAAGGAAGAAGTTTCCGTATGATAGACGCACATTATCACGGCCACCGTTTAGCCAATCGACTTTATCTCCTGCTATTTTCAATGTGAATTCTATTGTGTCGTTCACAGAAATGTCCGTTGTGTCAACATTCTTTTCAAGAGCAAACGGATTATCTAGAATATCTACCAAGTTGCGCTCCATTGTGTAAGTCGCATTATTTGGATAAGCGTTGCTCTCCCATGTGTCAAAATTAGAACCACTTATTGTACTTGTCAGACCTACAAGTTTGTTTTCTGTATTCTTGACATTTACTGTGAAACTTACGGTATCCATAGTGGCAGAAAGATTGCCAGTCTTAAAACCAGGAATGTTGGCAATATTCCATGTTATAGAGTGGTTTGCTGCATTATATGTTCCTCCCTTCGTCGCACTTACAAATTCGTAATCAGCATCAAGTTTGGTAGTGATGATGGCATCCTTTGCGTCGGCAGAACCATAATTACGGACTTGAACTCCATAAGTGACATTTTCTCCTTTGTAGGCGAAAGTCTTGTCGACAGACATATAAACCTTGACATTGGCACTAGGTTTCATGTCTGCTGGCGCGGCAAGGTTACCTGATGTCACCAACATGCCTAGGGTGCGGAACCAACCGTGTAAATATTCAGCAGTAGCATTGAGATTACGTCCTACATCAGTTATATCAAGGTCTTGACATACACCATTCCATCTTAGCTCACACTCACGATAAATATCAGCCAATAATTCTTCATCACCTAAAGCAACCACAGACGGAGCAGAGCAGCCCAAAGCATAATTTGTGTTGTATGGTGACATTATAGTGCCGTCCATCTTATAACATTGTATAATTTGTGCAGGGCCAAACCAGTTTAATCCGTTAGGTTCTGGACTTGCTCCAAGTTTTCCACATCCGTTCTCATACCTTTCTATTGTTGGTCTTTTCAAAAAATCCGCATAACGGACAGCCATGTCATACTCGAATGAGTTGGCAGCGGTATCAATTTGATGTGTCTTTGGATTCCAAGTCGTTTTTGGATTGCCATGCCATAAATAATTCAGAATAGTACGCCATGCGCCTCGGAAATCTTCGCCTTCACTAAAATTTTCAAAAATCACTTTTGTGTCATCTTCTTCATCAATGTCAAATTTGCCGATTGAAGGAATCAAATTTTGCTTGTAAGCCTCACCCATGAGCCAGTCAGAAGAGGCTTCTCCTCGCCTATACTGATTGATTTGCCAGTCTGTTCCTTCACCCTCCTCTTCAAGCCACTTGGCAAACTCATGATAATAGGCTGGAGCCATATAGTCAAAGTATCCGTTATGATTGCCCAAAATAGTGTTAGGCGTAATGTCAGGATAATCTTTTTGTGTAGATCTCCATGTAGTTATTTCACCTCCTTTGTTTCCCATTGTTACATATCCATCAATACCAATATCCCCACTGGAGTGACCTCCTTTATAGATCGAGCCATCAACATTATTTGAAGTATACATAAATGTATCAACAAAAGCTGAAAGATAATCCTTCGCCATTTGTCTGTAAGAAATAGGGTTGCCATTAAAATCAGTCACAGGTTTACCATTTTGCATCATGGTGTCTCCCCACTGTTTGTATGCGATCAATAGAGCCAATGCTATATCTTCGTCTCCATCTGTGGCGGAACCCTCATTTGAATCAATCTTTGTTTCATTCGTATAGCACAATGGCAAACCTGGACTATACTTGTAGTCAGGAAGGAACACATCACCATCATAATATCTTTCTACTCTTGGAATTTTATAGTCGTGAATCCACATCCAAAGTCCGTTAAATGTGGGTTGGTCTGCAAAGATTGCAGCCGCAAGCAACATGTAGCCATCTCCCTCTGTACATTGCGGTGAAAAAACATTACTTCCGACGGCAGAAGAATTAAATGTGACATAAGGTACTCCACTAACCTCCTTTCCTGTATATCTTGCTCTATGGCTCATGATCTGATATGCCTCACGCATTGTCTTTTCCATATCTGCATGAGTCACACCTTCTGCGTTATATTTCGCTAATGTCTTGCCACCTCCTTTGTATTCCAAGAATTGAGGGAATGGATACGATGGATTGCCCGAGTTGATGTCGGTTTTTATATAAGCGGTAGAGTCGTAACAGTTGGCTGCATTCAGTCCTGATAGAACAGGAGTAAGAACCATAAATGTTAAGATTGCGATTAATCCTTTTACTTTTTGAAAATTCATATTTTTATGGTGTTGTGTTATTTATTCAAATTTACAAAACTAACAGATCTCATCAAAATTTGTACAGTTACAAAGATATTTCATTTTATCTATATAAACTCACTCCTCAACCTTTCGGATCCGATTATTTGTTAAAGAAACTTAATTGCTTTAAGCAAAAGTCAATTACATTGCAAAAATACACCAACAATTGTGACTTAAAAGTGAAATAGTTTTATCTATCCTATGATAAAACCAACAATACACATTCATTTATTCGAAGCACGCCTCTATGGAGTCTTTCTTCAATATAGCCATTTCTATAGCTTCCTCCATTAGTTCTTCATAACCAGGAATTGATACTGGAGCTGAATCCAAATTCTCTTCTTTTTCAGCCAATTGAATAACTGTATCGTCTGGTTTTGCCCAGAAATAAAACATTCCAGGAGACATCAGGCCTGCGTCGTTAAGATAACGGAATCGATATACATATTTGATGGCACAAACACGTGCTCTACTTGCCATACCTAATTTTCTATCCAAAAATGAGATTAACGCACTGTCTGTCCTGACATCTATAAAATATTGATCGATTTTTTTTAATTCTTCCGACTTGTCAGTCTTGCCCTCAGCACTTTTAATCTCATCGTCAATCAGTGAAAGTGTCAACTCTTGCATGTGTACATGTTGCATTATCGCATTGTTGATATTTTCGAATTCTGTAAGTGAATCCACTGCTTCTATTGAGATTAGTTTATAACTGGAAGGATCTTTAATGGTAGGCCGCAACGCTTTGAAAGCATTTGCTTCCAAAGTTGATTCCCAACAACTGCTGAATGACAGAAATGTAAGGAACAAAAATAATATGCCGAAAAACCTCCTCATTGACATAAATTAATCGTTTCGCTTTACAAAGATATGTAAAAATAACAATATGACGTTTTATGATATTATTAAAAAATGCTAAAATTTCTTAAAAAAAGGCCGAAATAAGAAAAATAATTAAAATTCGTTATTGTAAAGATTTGGTTTTAAAAGATAATCAAAGCAAAAAGAGCGGGCAGGAAATAAAAAAGGAGACGCAATTTCTCGCGTCTCCGAATTGAATCTATAATGTTGTGATATTATTGAGCAACTACATCCGAATTGTTGCTGTTTGCCTTCATCTCAGCAAGCTTTCTTGAGTTCTCTTCAATCTTCTTATTGTCGATTGTGTAGAAAATCAATGCAAGAACACCAAGTGCGGCACCAACCAATGGAACGATTACAAAGATTGTCTTAACTGAATCCTTGATGTCACCTGTGATGTTAACATCATTTGCGATAAATCCTACCATTGCCAAACCATACAAAGGAAGTGAGTTTGCGATTGCATAACCAAGCTTCTGAGCCATTGTGGCAGAAGTGTAGATCAAACCTGTTGCACGACGTCCTGTCTCAACCTCTGCATTATCAGCAACGTCGGCATACATACTCCACATAATGAAACCTGTAGGTCCGATAATAAGAGTGAACAAACAGTTTAGAATGATGATTATAGAAAGGCTGTCCTTAGGTATGATCAAGAATAGAATTGAAATCAATGCTGACAACAAGAAGCAGCCGATCCAAGTGTTTTTCTTTCCAAACTTAGAAACGATTGGCTTGATAAGCATTGTACCTAGGATTGTAAATAGTGTTCCCAAAGAAGCAAACAATGCGTAGAACAACTCCCAGTCAACATTCATACCAAAGCATGTGCCGCTGATGTTGTATTTGAAGAAACTCAAGTTATCACCGATCTGAGGAACGGCGCCTTCACCTCTTACAGCCTTGATGTTTGCCGATTTACCATCAGCACCAACAGCCTCAAAACATCTTTCGATAGCGTACTCTTTTCCATCAACTTTGATTACTCCTACAGATGATGTATCGTGTCTTCCGTTTTCAAGAATGTAAATAGGAGTCTTCTTGTTATCATTAGTCTCTGAAATCTCTAGAATCTTGCTGCCCTGTTCAACAACCTCGATGTCAGCCAAGAAATACTTAGCGTAGAATGTAGCGGCTGTATTGTGACATGCTGTGAACAGGATCAATGCGATACCTGCAACAGAAAGACACCACCACTGACGATTCTTTACAAGGTCGCTAAGGTCGTCCTTCAAGCTATTGTTCTGCTCCTTAACTGGCTTAACACGCTCTCTAGTGAAGTAGAATGTGCAGAAAAGCAAAATGGCTGCAACCACACCGTAAATCAAAACAACATAGAAGAATGCGTTTGATGTAGAAGCTCCTGTAGCTTCCTTCATAAACTGAGCAAACTTCATGACCATAGCGAAACTCAACCAGAAACCAATCTGGGCACCGATATTTCTGTATGCAGAAACTGAATCTCTCTCTTCTGGATCCTCTGAAAGTACACCTAGCAATGCACCGTAAGGGACGTTTACTACAGCGTAAAGGATTCTGAACATAAAGAATGAGATATATGCATAAACTAACTTGCCTGCCATAGAGAAGTCAGGAGTCATAAATGCGAAAATACCTGCAACACAGAAAGGAATCATTCCATAAAGAATCCAAGGACGGAATTTTCCATATTTAGTATTACATCTGTCTGAAGCACCTCCGATAAAGATATCGATTACAATATCCAAATATCCGATGATCATCATCATTGTTGCTGCTTCTGTTGGATCCAATCCGAATATATCGGAATAGAACATTCCGGCGATACAAACAATACCCCAGAATAGATTGCAGGCAAGGTCTCCTGCTCCGTATGCGCACTTTTCAAGTACGGATAGCTTGTGATTGTTTTGATCAATTAAAGCCATAATAAATTGTGTTTTAGGTATTTTATATTTTATTACTTTTTAATGTAAATATTTTCTTTCTTTAGTACGGTTGTGTCTTGAGCACCCCAATTGATGACACCCAACACTCTCTTCAGGTATTCTCCTGCTGGAGTTCGTCTGTCCCATTCGTTTGCTTTGCACGAACCTGGTTGAAGAATAGATGCTGTTTCCTCTTTGTCGCAGAAACTCCAGTTGCAGAAACTAACTCTTTGTTTTCCTGCATTGTTTCCAGACAACATGTGCAACCATTTGTCGGTACGGTCGAAATCCTCGTCTCCACCGCCCCACGCTTCTACACATCCGAATTCTGTACAGAACACTGGTAGACGGCCAAGCACGTCGTACAGATATGTGTACATGTCATAATAGTGTGGCTTTCCGTCTTTCTCAAATCCTTCATTGTGAGACGCTGCGTAGAAATGGAAAGCGTACATTATATTGTCGTACTTCAAACGGGCATCACGATCTGGCAAGTATGCATCCAAATCTTTTCCGTTGCCCTGATATCTGCCTTCTTTGATTGGTGCATCCACTAGCTGGCACCATTGAGGTGTACCTACAACAATAATAGGATGAGGCGCTCCGACGCTATCGTATGCGGCGTGGATAATTGGAATAACTTTGTTGGCATAAATAGCGATTGTGTCCCATGTTACAGACGAACCGTTTGGCTCATTACATATCTCATACAACACGTTCTGCTTATTCGCATTACGCTTTGCCATATATCTGAAGAAATCCTCTGCTTTCGAATATCTTGGATCTAGAGGGTTGCCTGGAGTTAGGATATGCCAGTCCATAATACAATAAATACCAAGTTCCTCACAGATGTCTATAAGATTACACATCTCTTCTCTGATCTCGGGTTTGTAATTGTATCCTCCCTCTTCTACGTACATCGCTAAGCGAAGTACACTAATATGCCAGTCTTTCACCATTTTAGTGATAGACTCTTTTGTATAACACTGGCCATACCATTGATAGCCCATAGTACTTAATCCTGCCAACTGTACAGGATTTCCTTCTTTGTCACATAGTTGCAATCCTTTTACCTGCAACGCACCATATCTTTTCAATGGAGGTGTGGTATCGACCGCTACTGCGGATGCTTTTTTCTCTGCCGTCTCCACGCTACATGACATCAATGTGGCAGTTAATATCGCTAAAGCGAATATCAGTCTTCTCATATTATTCCCTTTTATGAATGACTAGAATAGGAAAAAAGGGGAGAGTCTTTAAAAAGACTCCCCTCTTGTCTTATGAAGATGAATTACATCTCAACCTCAACAACAGTCTTAGAACCAGCTGGCTGCATAGGAACGATGTTGCCGGCAATTTCCTTACCGTTAACGATCAACTTCTTAACACCCTTCTGAGCTCCAGAGTTAGTTACCTTGATGACATAGTCTGCATCACGGAACTTACGGTTAACTGTGTAACCCTTCATGTCTGATGGAAGACATGGATTGATCTCCAAACCTTTGTAAGAAGGCTTAACACCTAGCAAGTACTGGCTAACTGTCAACCACATCCAAGCGGCTGTACCTGTCAACCATGAGTTCTTACCCTCACCTGGCTTAGCAGCATCCTTACCTGCAACCATCTGGCAGTTTACGTATGGCTCTACCTTGTGAAGTGCCTGATCCTTCAAATACATTGGGCTGATCTTGCGGAACAACTCCCAAGCGTCGTTACCACGTCCGGCTACTGTCTCACCGATGATAACCCATGGGTTGTTGTGACAGAAGATACCTGCGTTCTCCTTGTATCCTGCAGGATAAGAAGAAATCTCACCCATCTCAACGTGATATGATGTGAATGCAGGGTTGTTAAGTACCATACCGTGCTCACAGTCAAGATATTTCTTACATGAGTCGATAGCCTTGTCAACCATACCTTCCTCAAGTCCGATTCCTGCCATTGTACAGAATCCCTGTGACTCGATGAAGATCTTTCCTTCCTCACACTCCTTAGATCCGATCTTGTTTCCGTAGAAGTCGTATGCACGTAGGTACCATTCTCCGTCCCAACCGTGCTTCTTGACAGCCTCGATCATTGAGTCGATGCACTTCTGTGCACGCTCTGCCTCTGCTGTCTCACCGATCTCTCTACATAGCTCTACATAATCCTTACCTGTTACAACGAACAAACCTGCGATCATTAGAGACTCTGCCTTTGAACCTACTGAATTGTTCTCTGTTGTCTGGAATGACTCATTTGGATCCCAAGAGAAACAGTTCAAGTTCAAGCAGTCGTTCCAGTCAGCACGGCCGATAAGTGGCAACATGTGAGGTCCTAGGTTGTTTACAACGTGGTTGAAAGAAATCTTCAAGTGCTCGAACAATGAAACCTCTGTACCTGGTTTGTTGTCGAATGGAACTGGCTCCTTAAGGATAGAGAAGTCTCCTGACTCCTTAACGTAAGCTACAGTACCGAAGATCAACCAGCATGGGTCATCGTTGAATCCACCACCGATATCGTTGTTACCATGCTTTGTAAGTGGCTGGTACTGGTGGTAGCATCCTCCGTCTGGGAACTGTGTAGATGCGATATCAATTATACGCTCGCGAGCACGAGATGGAATCTGGTGAACGAATCCAACCAAGTCCTGGTTAGAATCACGGAATCCCATACCACGACCAACTCCACTCTCGAAGAATGAAGCAGAACGAGAGAAGTTGAATGTGATCATACACTGGTACTGGCTCCAGATGTTAACCATACGGTTAAGCTTCTCGTCATCCGACTTAACTGCATACTTGTCAAGCAAGATATCCCACAAGTTAGCCAACTCTGCAAATGCAGCGTCAACAGCAGCCACTGTAGAGAAACGCTTGATAAGCTCTTTTGCCTTAGTCTTGTTAACAAGAGTAACGTCTGAATCCTGTGAAGAGATCAACTCTCCGCTCTTCTTGCGTGCGATGTCTTCCTTGCTGAACTTCTCCTCTAGCTTGTTCTCAACATAACCTAGAACGAAGATGTAGTCTTTGCTCTCACCTGGCTTAAGCTCAACCTCGATATAGTGAGATGCGATTGGTGACCAACCGTGTGCCAATGAGTTACCTGGCTTACCTGCCATTACACACTGAGGATCTGCGAACTCATTGTATAGACCGATGAATGACTCACGGTCTGTATCGTAACCGTCGATCTTTGCATTTGTCACTGCGTAGTATGCGTAGTGATCACGACGCTCCTTATACTCTGTCTTGTGGTAGATTACGCTACCGTCGATCTCAACCTCTCCTGTAGACCAGTTACGCTGGAAGTTCTCCATATCTGTAGCTGCATTCCACAAACACCACTCAGCGAAAGAGAACAACTTGATCTTCTTTGTGTAAGTAGTTGTGTTCTTTAGAGTGACTTTCTGAACCTCTGCCCATGTCTTCAATGGAACGAAGAACAAAACAGATGCCTCGATACCGTTCTTTGAACCAGTGATACGAGTGTAGTTCATACCGTGGCGACACTCGTAAGAATCTAGCGGAGTCTTGCAAGGCTTCCATCCTGGGTTCCAAACTGTACCATTGTCGTTGATATAGAAGTAACGACCACCGTTGTCCATAGGAACTCCATTGTAACGGTAACGAGTGATACGACGGAACTTAGCGTCCTTGTAGAAATCATAACCTCCACCTGTGTTTGAGATCAAACCAAAAAAATCCTCATTTCCAAGGTAGTTGATCCAAGGAAATGGGGTTGCGGGATTGGTGATGACGAACTCACGGTTCGCATCGTCAAAATGTCCAAAATCCATGTTTAATTATATTAATTTTTAAATTTCCAATATTAAACCCAATTTCAAGATAACATATCCAATTTCGGGCATACAAATATAAAAACTTTATGTCCATTAGCATTAGAAATAGACATAAAAACAACGTGAAAGTGTCAAATAACACTATTTGTTGTTGTTTTACACTACAAAAAGATTGGCCTTGCGTAGTTCTTCACATCATCCTCCGTAATCGCATCGTTACATAGGATCGCAAGTCGCTCGACAACATTCTTCAATTCACGGATGTTTCCGTTCCATTCGAATGACTGCAAATGAGCCATCGCTCCTTTCTCGAATTTATGCTTCTGACCTGTAGCCGAATCATATTTCTTTATGAAGTGCTCCACAAGCAATGGTATGTCGTCTTTCCTTTCTCTCAATGGCGGCACACACAAAGGAATGACGCTCAGACGGTGATAAAGGTCTTCTCGGAAGTTGCCTTTCTCAATCTCCTGCTTCAGGTTTTTGTTGGTGGCTGCGATCACTCTCACGTCTACTTTGATCGCTTTGTCTCCGCCGACTCTTGTCAACACGCCTTCCTGAAGCACTCGCAACACTTTAGTCTGTGCGGCAAGGCTCATATCTCCTATCTCATCAAGGAATAGTGTGCCTCCGTCTGCCTGTTCGAATTTTCCTATTCTTTGTTTCAATGCCGACGTGAAGGCTCCTTTCTCGTGTCCGAAAAGTTCGCTTTCAATCAGTTCCGACGGAATGGCAGCGCAGTTCACCTCAATGAATGGTTTGTTTGCTCTTGCACTCCTTGCGTATATCTGGTGAGCCACGACCTCTTTTCCTGTTCCATTCTCACCTGTGATGAGAATTCTGGCATCTGTAGGCGCGACTCTTTCTATCAAAGCACGAAGATGATTGATCTGTTCGCTCTGACCAACCATTTCACGGTCGTCCGCCACACCTCCTGTTGCTTTTTTCACACCGTTTGAGATGGCGGCACGAAGATTGCTACTTTCAGGGCTGTTGCTCGACATCGCCTCTTTTACCGCTTGAAGCAGACGGTTGAGGTTCATCGGCTTCTCAATGAAGTCGAAGGCTCCGTTTCGCATACATTGTACGGCAGTCTCAATTGTGCCGTGACCTGATATCAATATCATTTTTGTAGACGGTTGCAACTGACGCATCTTGGCAAGAAGTTCAATACCATCCATCTTCGGCATCTTGATGTCCGAAAATACAAGGTCGAACTGCTCTTTTTCTGCCTCCTTCAATCCGTTTTCTCCGTCTTCTGCGAGAGTCACTACGTGTCCTTCAAATTCAAGAACCTCTTTCATTGAATTTCGGATACTTCTCTCGTCATCAACTACTAATATTTTTGCCATCCTAAATTAAATCCTTGTGTGTTGTTAGTCTAGTGTTGTTTTCCATGATTGGCTTATTTTTTCTTTTTGCCCGACATTTCATATTTTGTTCCTGAGATACTTTCAAGAGACGCTACTGCTTTACCCATCTTCAAGCTTGCCTCGACATACACTGGGTAGTGGTTGTCGTCGTCAGCCACGTAGATTTTCAAGTCTTCGTCGTTCTTGAACAGGTCGCCCTTGATAAGGGTAGGGACAAATACTGATGTTTTATATTTGCTTCCGTCCTTAAGTTTGACGGTCTCCTTTCCTGTAAACTTCAATCCCAATTCATAGACGATGTCTTCAAACAGAAGAGAGAATGCGGCAACGTCTCCTCTCGACATTGATGCCACGTCTAAATTGCGGACTTTGTAGCACGTGGCTATCAAATCACATGCATTCTTGCTGATGTTGAACTCAGTTCTGGAAGTTCCTTTTCTCTTGATGTATTCGAAATTCACATGTAGGCTGTCGGCATTTCCATTGTCTGTGTATAGATATGTGGAATAGCTCCAATAGCTGTCCTCATGTTTGCCATCGTGATAGTACACAGGTTGAAGTGTCTTCTTGCTGATGTATGATGTGAATGTGTCTCTCACCACATAGAATCTTTCAAACATTCCTTGTGTATATCCGTTGACAGAAAGCTTATAGCAGTCTTCTCCTCTGACAACAGCCTCACCCACCTCAAAATGAATCTTTCCTGCCTTCATCGAAATGAATCCAAGATTGAAATAGATACCGTAAGTCGCTTTTTCTCCAACTTTGAACACAGGAGTGTCTACATATGAAGCCTGCGAAAAGATGTTCCCTACCGACAACATCATCGCTATAATCAATGACATTATGTGTTTCATGTTCATGGCCTTAGTGTTTTTAATAATTAAACAAATCATGTAGAGACGTGCGGATGTTCGTGTTAACTTTATTCGCTGTGCGTGTCAATTATTCGCCATTAATTTGTGTGCACGTTGTTATACGTTTCAACTTGCATTTCTGATGTATCAACTTGCAATTAGCGAATTATCGCGTCTCTACGTATCAATTGTTGTGGATACGTTTGAAGATTCGTTCTGTACGAAGTCTATTGAAGAAACCTTGTTTGTCATCATCAAGAGAAAGCCAGATGAAGATAGGTTTTCCTACAATATGATCCTCGGGTACAAATCCCCAGTATCTGGAATCAGCGGAGTTGTGTCTGTTGTCTCCCATCATCCAATAGTAGTCCATTTTAAATGTGTATTTGTTGGCGACTTCCCCATTTATTTTTATGTTGTCGCCTGAATACTCTAGTTTATTGCCCTCATAGTTGCGGATAATCTGGGCATACAAATCAATATTATCAGCATTAAGGTCGATAGTCTCTCCCTTAGCTGGAATATGGATCGGACCATAGTTGTCGCGAGTCCACTTGTTGTCTGATTTTGTCTGTGGGAATGTGCGTCCACCGAATCTTTCGTCTTCTAGTTTGATGCTCACCACTTCGTTGCGTTTCTCAAGTTGAGCTTTCATAGCTGCTGTCAAAGGCAATTTGTAGACGAAGTTGAAAGAACCATCCTCGTTTGGCTGGTACTGCAACATTCGTTTCCAGTCTGTTGACACCATTGAATATTCGTAGTCAGACTTGCTTACTCCGAGCGACTGGAATGTCTTTTCTGTAAACGCTTTTGTTGTCTCGATGAAGTAGTTGAACTGTATATGTTCAGGAGCCTCGATCAATTGTCCGTTGATATACAGGTTTCTGTCTGAGATTAACAGGTCGTCGCCTGGCAGACCGACACATCTTTTCACATAATTCTCACGTCTGTCGACTGGCCTCCAAACAATCTCTCCGAAAGTTTCCTTATCATTCCACACCTTATCACGTCCGTAAGTTGAAGTAAGTGTGTAATAATCAGGATTCTGTACTTTCATCGCTACTGTGTCGCCAGCAGGGAAGTTGAAAACCACGATGTCGTATAGTTTTACATCTTCGAATCCGGCCAAACGTTTGTATTCCCATTGTGGATTCTCAATGTATGATTTGCAGTTGAGAATCGGCAACGTATGTTGGGCCAACGGGAATGAAAGAGGAGTCATAGGAGATCGTGGACCATAATTGCATTTGCTGACGAATAGGTAGTCGCCAACCAACAGCGATTTTTCCAATGATGAAGATGGAATCACATAGTTTTGGAACAAGTAGAGGTTGATGTAGTAGACGACAATCAAAGCGAAAACAATTGCGTCTACCCAGCTTCCTACCGTCTTCACAATCGGATTTGTCGATTTCTTCCACCAGTCCCATGCCACATAACGTGTGATATAGACATCAAGGAAGAACAGCAAGAAAAGTAGCGACAATGGATTTCTTGTCCATATTGTGAACAATATCACAATCACAGCAAGAATACCAAACTTGATATAGTCTACCTTATCGGTATCCTTGAAACGTTCTGCCAATGTGCCAGATTTCTTTCCGATATAATCGTCTTTCTTTTTTGAAGACGCCAAAACTTTATTTGATGATCCAGATCCTATTCCAAACATTTCAATCAGAATTTAAACATGTCTGCAGTAGTGTAAAAGCCTTTCTTTCCGGCAGTAAACTCAGCGGCAAGCACAGCTCCTAACGCGAATCCCTCACGGCTTTTTGCGTCGTGAGTGATCTCTATTGAATCAACTCCAGACTCGTAGCGGATAGTGTGGATTCCTGGAACCTCACCTTCACGAATAGACTTGATTGCAATATCTGATGAAGATCCTTCTACCTCTTTTGACCAGTTACTCTTTCTGTCAAGGTTTTCAAGAATGCCTTCAGCAAGTGTGATTGCAGTTCCACTTGGAGCGTCAAGTTTGTGTATGTGGTGAACTTCTGTCATCTCAACATTATATTGAGTGAATCCGTTCATGATCTTTGCCAAATATTTGTTGACTGCCATGAAAATATTCACGCCTACAGAATAGTTTGAACTCCAGAAAAGAGTACCGTTCTTCTTTGTCATTGTAGCCTTGACATCCTCAATCTGCTTTGTCCAACCAGTAGTGCCGCAAACGACAGGAACACCAGCGTCGAAACAAGCGTTGATGTTGTCGATCGCAGTTGTTGGAACAGTAAACTCGATTGCAACGTCGGCACTCTTGAATGCGTCACTCTTCAAATCTTCACGGTTGTCTATATCAATGATAGATACGATTTCATGACCTCTTTCTCTCGCAATTTTCTCAATCATGTGGCCCATTTTACCGTAGCCGATAAGCGCTATTTTCATTTTCTCTACTTTTACCTTTACAATATTTCGGCAAATATATTCATTTTTTGGGAGAATCATTCATAAAAAATGCTAAATAAAAATGTGGATGGTTAATTGTCAAATCAAAATCCTTTTTATAAAGCAAGAGCATACAGATTAGGATTGCCAATACGACACTCCCAAACCGCATGCTCATATTGCGAACCTTTAGTAAAAATTTTACAGAGATTTTACCTCTTCAATATCTATTTTTAAGAGAGATGAGATTTCTTCATCGCTCATTCCCCCCTTCCTTAACAGTGTAATGGTTTTTGAGCGTTCTTCTGCTATGCCCTCTGCTTTCCCCTCTGCTCTTCCTTCTGCTCTTCCTTCTGCTCTTCCTTCTGCTATGCCCTCTTTCTTTGCATAGTTTATTTGATTGACATAGTCACGGTACGCTTTTAGACTACGTTCATATTTATTGCGTTCTTCAAAAGAAAGCATAGAACAATTAGAGAGATCCCATAACCTCTTGAATACCTCTTTGTCTTTGAATTCTATATTTCCCATACGCTCCATATTTTTCAGATTGTAGATCCATTCCTCAAAGTGGTCTGCACATCCATTGTTTGACTTTTTGAACTTTGGCAATTGTATGAAATAGCCACGTATTTTATCGCTGATTGTTTTATTTGTTTTGGGGTCCATCAATCTCATTTCACAAAGAACGTCCTTGTTGTCTTTGTTGTCGAACAAATTGAAATGTGTGATGAACACGCCAATGACTGCGTTGATTCCGTACTCCCACTCCTCACCTTTTTCTCCTTGCATGGTGATCGCCCTTGAAAGATAAAACAAAGCTCTCTCCACAAAGTAATCTTGTCTTTTATTCTGCATCTCAATGATGACATGTTTGCCATTGTCTAACTTGCAGAACAAGTCGAAGATTATTGATCTTCTGTCATTTTCTTCCGACACGAGTTCCTTGTTCTCATACGTCAGATCAACAATAGGTGCCTCTGTGTCTACAAAAGAGTTAAGAAAATCCATCAATAGGATTTTGTCTCCAAAAATTCTCTTGAATCCTTCGTCACAAAACGGATTCAGCATTACTGCTTTTTCTTCTTTCTCCATTTTTTGAACCGTTACTAATATAGGTTTTGAAAATTATATTTTGCCACAACTTAGGCAAAGTTTTTATAATCGTCTTTATTTG
>Ga0307448_100008_pt1 | contig 17721 bp, 4 predicted proteins | sample GoafecBaGen2Rep2_FD_203827 | JGI IMG/M metagenome (GOLD analysis project Ga0307448, IMG submission 203827) | Metatranscriptome of enriched fungal communities from goat fecal pellet, Isla Vista, California, United States - Bagasse, Gen2, Rep 2... ... | reverse complement strand
GGCATTATTTTTGCTATTTTATATGTGTAGTACATAAACTCTATGCAACACACACATGAATAATTTTGTTTTGATTAAGATTATGTTTGATATGAGAAAGATAATATTGTTGTTGGTTACTCTACTTGCTTGTAGTTTGGGCTATGCTCAGGGACCGGAATACTCGCCTGTGTGGGCGGAGTCTGGAAATCTGGATTTTATTACGGTAGGTAACACAAATCATAAGTTGATTGGAATAAATGAAGGCGAATTTCCACAAAATCGAGATAGTGAGATTAAAAATGGAAAGATTGAGGCGATAGTAAATGGAAAAAATGCGTTTACTAATTCTTCGTCTATTAAAAACGTCAATTTTAAGGAATTTAGAATCTCGAAACCTAAAGCAGCCACTTGTGAAGGAACGTTGAAGATAAAGAAAGCGTTTTTATCTTGGGGCGGACGTTCTCCAAAAACAACAGGTAAAGACGAGGTGTTGATCGCTATTACAGAAGGTACTACAAAATTAGGCGAGGCCCAAATTAAAGGTACACTTAAAGAGGCGGATCTTTATGGATATGACAAAAAACTATACACATGTCATGCGGATGTAACTGCTGAAGTAAATAGCATTTTAGGAAATACACCAAGTCAGGATGCTGTGTTTAGAATATATGTTGCAAATGTTGAAACTGAATCTGATGAGTCGACATACGCATCAAATGGTGTGAGAATCGGTAACTATTCAGGATGGACATTTACAGTGATCTATGAGTATTCTGGATTGCCAGAACGTTCTATTTTCTACTATCAGCCAGACAAAGTGAGTGATGTGGTGACAACTGACGCTTCACAGGCTGCGTCACCAACTTTGTTCAATTTGAAACTTGATATGGCTAATATTGGACTTGATTTGTCTCAAGGAACTGTTTTGTCTATTGCATCTTTAGGTGGAACTTATAGTATTGAAGACGATCAATTGGTTTGTAACAAAACGGGTACGGAAAAATTAAAGGAATTAGATGATTATGGAGGAGGTAAAACTACTATTGTTAAAAATGGTGATAAGAATTCTTTCAGTAGCACGGTGACATACGAGTATTTGTTTGCTGATGGTAATAATATAGAGTCTAATTCTAACAGATACACGAGAGGTTATGACTTACATGCGGTTGCTTTGTCGGGAGGTGATGTTACAGAGAAGATATTGACGAAAGATCGCACTTCATTCAATATCGCTATTGCCAAGTCTGATGACCCTCATCATACATCTGATATTTTGCTGATGTTTGGTGAACCGAATATGCCTGAGGTGGTTTTGAAAGATGAAGCTACTCCAGATGTGAAGCCGGGAGAAACTTTCATGTATACTTTGACGGTCGGCTTAAACCAGAATTCTGAAATTTTTAGAAATTTTGAGCTTTGTGTCCCATTTTCTGATTATGTGGACTATTTTGAAGATGTCAGCATTACTTTCGCCAAGAAAAAGGGAAGTAATGATATGTGGGAGCCCAAACCTTATCCTTCAAAAGGATTGGTTTATTTGAATACAGATGGTTTGACTGATAATCCTATTGGAGGTGAAACAGATAGGTGGAAATATTGGAGTACAACTAAAAAAACGCCTTTCTTAACTGCGTTAAACCATGCTATGCGAGATGCTGATACTGTAAATTATCAGAGATTTTTGGAGGATCCGACAAGCATTAAGCAGCGAGTGTTGAAATTCAAAATGGACAGTATTATCAATATCAATGAGGTACAAAGTGATGAAGCTATTGTGATCACGTTTACAATGAAAGCGAAGGAGGCTGGTAACTGGGCATACGAAAAGAATTCTTTGAAAGGTGCTCAAACTTCCTATGTGCCTCAGTCTGAATTGTCTTTCACAACTCCGACAGATAGATCTTCTGTACTTGAAAGTAAAGATAAGAGTGATCCGTTTGATTGGACTACTTATATGTGTGATCAGCGTGGCCGTGGTGCTGGCGGCGGCGGTGGCGGTGGCGGCGGTGGCGGTGGCTGCGGCGAAACCAGTTCGTATGGTAAAAAAACAGCGTCTCCTAAAGGTCTATATGTCAAAGACCCTAAACATGTGGAGGTCACTGTAGAGGCTAAAGCTAATTGTCCGGATGTATCTTATCCAGATAGCATTGTTTTCAGTTTTTGTGGAAATGGTGTTAATGTGAATACTGGAGAAATTGCTTTTTTGTTGAAAAACAAATATCGTTACAATCTAGACAGTTTAAGACTCCGTGATTCTCTTACTTGGATAGATGTAAAGCAGGATTCCATATACATGTTGGCAAGACGTCATGGTGTTAATAGATCTCAGGTGGAGGGATTGATTAATTTTAACGATGTCGTGGCTTCTGTCGATACTATCAAGGATCTTGGCGGATGTGCTGATCCTAGTAATTTGGATGCTTTTGGTGATAGTATTGAGAATGTGTTACACACTCCGGTGGATTTGTCTAATGTCTACTTGCTTTTTAATGAAGAGTCATTGACTACTGTATATAAGCCAACGGATCAAACGTCAACAAAGATATCTTTGTTGGAAGATAAAGTATATAATTTCAATAAAAAAGGAAAGTATTATATTAGGTTCTATTCTCCTTGGAATGATGGAGATTGTTCTAAGACGGTTCCTTTGGTTATTGAAGATTTTACGCCAGATGTTCCGAAAGTATTTTATTCTGGTACGGAAATAAAGCAAGATACAACAATCTATATATGTAAAGAGGCGGATATTGAGAACATAAAGATTGAAAAATCGAAACGAGTTTACGATATCCATCGTGCGATTACTGGAGATCTTACTAAGGCAGATTCTGCAATCAATGTGAATGCAGATAAAGTATTCAGTTGGAATCTTAATAAGGAGATAGATACGGATAAATCTGGAGACTATGAGATTTCGTTGTGGTTTAAGGACCTCGATTGTTCAAGTGATACATTTAAATTCAAAATAAATGTGACAAAAGTTGCTATCACGGAGCATCCGAATATGGTCATTAAGGATATAACAACTTGTTGTGTGCCTGATGCTAACAGTAACAAACAGATAGAACTTTCTATAGATGATACGTATGATCATAGTAATTTTGATCCTGTCTGGTATCTTGAAGATCAAATTGATTCTTCCCGTACGATCATTGATTCAAAAGTGGATAAGATTTTAGTTCCGATTGATTCAGCAGGCAGATTCATTTACTCTGTAGCATATAAGAGTGGTGAGTGTATCAGTGATTTGCGTGACTCTGCTTACGTTGACGTTTTGCCACTTCCTGACACTCTTGTGTCGGATACATTGTATGTTTGTGCTGGCTATGAAATAAAGGAATCAGATGTGACGGATTGGTTAAATCCTAAAATTGTTGATCCTAAGAATGATACGATCAAGTATTATAAAAGGGTTATGGATGCTGAGGATGATTTTATTTCACTTGCTGACTTGCTTATGGAGTTGAGCACTGATTGCAGCAATTCTTCTAGTGATGTGAAGAAGAATTGTTTCTATGTCCGTGTCAAGAACAGTTGCTATAGTGCACCTTCAGAAATGGCTGTTTTTGCAAGATGCTACAATACAGATGCTCCTAAGTTTGCGGAAGGGGTTGATTCTGTTTTGTATTGTATTGGCGACGTCGTTGCTTCTGATCTTAATGTGTTTATCGACGCTGGTGAAAAATCAACTTATTCGGAGGGTTACCGTTGGCAATGGATAAAAAGTGATGCTACTACTTTGCCTGAGTTTGATAATAAGACAGATTGGTATGATAACGTTGCTGCTACTTATAGTTCTTCTTTGAATGCGAATACCCAAGATCGAGAGCTATGGTCGGTCGTTCGTATAGATTCCAACAACTGTGTCAGCAAGGCTGATACTTTTGAGGTTATCGTAGATGAGAACATCACAACATTCCCATTTGTCGGTGATACAACGAAGACAATTGTGAAGAATATTGAGCCTTTGACAATCAGGACTTGTCAGAATGTTCCGTTCTATGAGTCTGCTGATATTCCTACCAAACCAACTTCAGAGGATTACACAATAGAATGGTTTGAAATGACAGATGAAGTAATTGGAGCAAGGGATAGTGTCTTCTTGGATAAAGTGTACGGTCAGTATACTGTCGATGGAATGCGTAAGTATAAAGTGCGTCAGAGTACAAAACTTGGATGTAAGGGTCAGTGGTTGGAAGTGAACTTGCAGGTACATCCTGAGGTGACAGACGCTCCTGAGTTCGACAGAGTCTATCTTTGTTATGGTGCCAAAGAAGTGGAAGTTGTCAACAAGAATACTCCGACTGATGCCTCAAACTTGACTTTGGCTTACTACTCCTTCAAGGATACTTTAAGGGCGTTTCCGAAGACCAGTGCCTCTATTATGAGTGACTCAATTGGAGAGTTTGTGAATGATCATAGCCTTTACACTGCCGTTTATATTAATCAGAAAACTGAATGTCAAGGACCAGTGGTCAATGTGGAGGCAATTGTAAGTGATCTTCCTCATCTTCCATTGTTGGATAGGGATACAGTCAGCCTGTGTATAGGTGCGGAAAAATATGATTTGGTTTCTGCAACTGGTGCAGCTGTCAATACACTCGACAATAATACTCGCCTGTATTGGAGTGCTGCGACTGGTGTTACAGTTGATGAAAATGGATTGGCAACAATCACGTCGGCTAAGAAAAATATTAAATATTCAGTCAAGCAGAAAAATGAGTTGACAGGTTGTGTCGGCAAGGATACAACAGTGGTCGTGAATATCGACAAGACATTCTCATTCAAGCGTCAGAAGGATACTGTAAGATGTTACGGAGAGTCATTTGATTTGTTGAAGGCAATCACTGACAGCTTGCGAATCAAGAATGATATAATCGACGCGGATGTATCATTCAAAGTTTATAAGTTGACGGGAAACACTCCGTCTCCTTCTGCAATCTCTGATGCCAATCTTTCTGCAATTAAGTCGGATGCGGGTCGTCATGAAGACCAGACTAAGAGATTCTTGGTTCGTTATGAGGATGCTGTCGGCGGATGTACAGAAAATGATACTGTGACATTGTTGTTTAAGGGATTGCCTACGATCAAGCAACTTCCAAATATCGATACTTGTTTCGCACAGTCTTTCAGTTTGCCTGCACTCGACAATGATTATGAGTATCAGTGGTATCGAAACGATAAAACAACTAAGATCACAGAGAAGAAGGTGGCACTTGAAGCGACTGAGACTCTTTATCTTGTCGCAGTGGATAAACAGGAGTGTGCTGATACATCTTCTATTGTGGTGACGGTGCACAAGAATCCGATTGAGTCGTTGGTGAAAGACACTACCGTCTTCTGCCAAAACACAGGAGAGAAAGTCATCGACATCAAGGCTCAGAGTTCGGATGAGAACGACGCTTCCAAGTTGAACACTATCATCTACGATGCTGCTGGAAACGAAGTGTCTCGCTCTATCAACACGGATACTGTTGTTGTGACTGGAAAAAATAAGGTCCTAGACTATGTTGTCGTGCAGGAGAATATGGTCACTCACTGTACGTCGAAAACTGATTTCCATATTGAGGTGAGAAAGGCATTCTCTTTGAATGCTGAGGATTGCAAGGCGGTTTGTGAGCCAGAGGAGGTTGATTTCGCTAAACATGTCCAATTATATTTGAGTAAAAACGAATCGTCAATCGGTATTATTGACTTAGCAAAACTTAATATTGATTATGCTCGTATAGATGGAAACAGCTCTGTAGTTTTGGATGCGGCCGCAGCGTCTGCTTTAACTCATATCGCTGGACGTGACACTGTAAACTATACATATAAGATCAGTGATGCTGATAATGTGTGTGTGGCTTCTGATACAGTCGCTGTCACAATCAATTTCAAACCTACTACTCCAAAAATCGTGGATTCTCAGGACACTGCTTTCTTGTGTTCAGACAATGCGGATCTTAAACTTTCCGCTGTCGACACAAATAAGGATAAGACAAACACAGCGGTATTCTGGGGTGAGTATAAGAATGGAGTGCAGGGCAATGATTATTCTGTTGTTGCATCTGCGTCTCATGTGGCTTATACGGCATTCTCGAAGAATCTAAAGAGCGGATGTGTGAGTGAGTACGACACCACATTCGCCGTGGTCGCAACTCCTGTCAAGGTGGATGTGATTGAGGATTCCGTTTCAAAGAAATGTGCAGGCGAGAAGATAAACGTTTATGACGTGCTTGTCAACTCGTTCCATTTCGACGCTTCTATCTCACGCTCGTTTATTAAATATGAGGCGACGCAGAATGGTGTGCCAGCTTCGAAGTCAGAATTGTCATCTGTCAGCAGAACTGTGCAGGATACGATAAAGTTTGATATGACTGCGACTGATACTTTGACCGGTTGCTCGGCTTCAAATTCAGTGACTGTCATTTTCCACAATCGTCCACAGAATAAGATTGTCGCACCTTCGATCGCATGTGTCGGCAATCCGTTTGAAGCAACGACAGTGGGAGAAGATAGAAAGGCTGCATATTCTTGGCAGACTAAGGATGGTGTCGAACTTTCGTCTATCGGCTCAGTCAAGATCAATTCTTTGGCTCACGACACAACTTTGCTGTTGGTCACTAAAATAGATGGAACAGGTTGTCTCGACACTCTTGAGCATAAAGTCAAAGTGTATGTCACTCCTGATAGATTGGAGGCTCAGGATCCGTTCCGATTCTGTCAGACTGATGCTGATGTTAAGGTGGAGATTGAACGTGACGCTGCTGATGTCGCCGCTTACAAGCTGGAATGGACATCTGATGTCGACAGCATAGTGGTCGATAAATTTGTCGCTTCTGCCAAGAAAGACACCGCTTATAAGTTGACGGTGAAGCAGCTGAATATTACTGCTGACACAGTTTGTAAGTCGGATCCAATAGTTGTCGACGTGGAGATTACCAAACAGATTTCAATTGCTCTTGCTGACACTGCGATCTGTATGCCTCTCGACTTTGATTTGGCAAAGTATGCTCAGACAAAGAAGAATGTTTCGGATGAAGGATTCCTTCCTGAGTTGACATCAGTAAGATTGTACGACGGTGGTGTGACAAAAGCTGTTGGCGATTCAACTTCTATCACAACTCCTGGACTTTATGAAATCGGATACACAGATAAATATGGATGTCCGGTCTTGACAAATGTGAAATTGGCATTCATCAACAAACCAACGATTCCAGTGCTAGACACTGACAGCTCATTCAACCTATGTCTGAATAACGACACTGTTGTGACTCCTGTGGTTGTGGCTGGAGATTATGAGTTTGTATGGAGAAACGTGGGTGCTGACAAATCTTTCGCTGCTGAGTCGTTGAAGATTGACGCTTCAAAACCGGTGGATGATGTTGTATATAAGGTTGTGAGACGAGACACAATATATGGTTGTGAGAGTGATCCGCAGTCGTTGACATATAGTGTGAAAGCTCCTTTCGCATTTGATTCTGTTCCAAATGTTGATATCTGTGAATATGAGACTGTCAATTTGGATTCATTGGCTAAGAAGCATCTTCGTCCGCTTGACAATTTGGAGATAGATATCCACCGTGGCGGATACAACAGTAATATATCATCATTCAATGTGGAGGCAGTTGCTATTGAAGGTGTTTACACAATAGACGTCGTCGATACTGTTTCGACTTGTGTGGCAAGCAGAAATATGACTGTCAACACACATAAGAAGCCTGCGATTACGGTGTCGGGCAACAAACCTATTTGTGAGGGCAACGATTTGTTGCTGACTGCAGATGGAGCCGACTATTTCTATTGGAATTCGGTGGCAACTCCGTCGGCTACATACAAGGTGGTGAGCACGGATGACAATGATATCACTGTATCATTGCTCGCTCGTTCGGTGGTGGCTGAGAACAACAAGACTTGTGAGATGGATTCTTCTTTTGTGGTGAAGGTCCACACGACTCCTGCCTCGCTTGCTGCTCAGGATCCGTTCCGCTTCTGTCAGACTGATGATGATGTGAATATCGAATTGGTGCGTGATGCTGCCGACGCTGCAGCATATAAACTTGAGTGGACATCTGCAGCGGACAGTGTGGTGGCTGACAAATTCGTCGCATCTGCAAGAAAAGACACTGCATACGAGTTGACGGTCCGTCAGTTGAATATCAACGCTGATACAGTTTGTAAGTCAGACCCTATCAAGGTCAGCGTGGAGATTACCAAGCTTATTGAGATTGCTCTTGCTGACACTGCAATATGTATTCCGCTTGAGTTCGACCTTGCTCAGTATGCTCAGACAAAGAAGAAAGTTTCCGACGAAGGTTTCTTGCCTCAGCTTACATCTGTAAAACTATACGAGGGTGGAGTAGAGAAGAATGTGGCAGACTCTACGAAGGTGACTGTGGCTGGAAACTATAGGTTGACATATACAGACAGGTTCAACTGTCCGATTGTATCGTCGACGAATTTGAAATTCATCAAAAAGCCTGATACTCCAATTCTTGATGTTGATCCTTCATTCAACCTATGTGTCGGAGTCGAGACTACTGTGCATGCGGATGTCGTGGCTGGCGATTACAAGACATCATGGACTATGGTTGGAAATGGAAAAGAGTCGTTTGGTGATACTCTTGCTTTGGATGTGGCAAAACCAATCACAGACGGATATGACGTTGTAAGAATCGACACTGTTTATGGATGTATGAGTGAAAAGACTCATTTCGACTACAATGTGATTGAGCCATTCAAGGTGGCAACAAATCGAATCATTGATATCTGTGAGTATGAGACTATCGACCTTGACTCTGTGTCGAGAGCGATGTATTCAGATCCTGATTTGAAACTTGAGATCGTCCCTACAATGACTCTTGACGCTACAATGCCATTCGACGCGTCGAAGGCTTCCGCTGAGGGTGTCTACCTTTTGAATGCAGAGCATATCGTCTCTTCTTGTAAGACTCAGTCGGAAATCAGAGTCAATAATTATAAGAAACCTGTGATCACGGTTGCAGGAAACAAACCAATCTGTGAGGGAGACACATTGTTGCTTAAGGTGAGTGGCGGTGATTTCTACTATTGGAATAATTCAACTGTAAGTGTCGATTCTGCGTTTGTCCCTGGTGTGGAAGACGGTGAGACAACCGTCAGCTTGAGTGTTAGCAAACTTGTGGGTGATGCCGGCAAGACATGTAAGGCGGACAGCGTAGTGACTGTGGTTGTGGAGAAAGTTCCTGATCTTGTGGCATCAAAACTTGATACCGCTTATTGTCAGGAGGGCAAGACAAGCGCTCTATATCTTGAACCAACTGACGCTTCTGCGAAAGTCGTTTGGTATTCTCCAGAAGACAATTATCAGACAGCACGTCCGAATGCATCTTTTGCACCGTCTGCAGCTGATGCAGGAGAGTTCACTTTCAAATTCAAGCAGGTGCTTGGAAACTGTAGCACTAAGCTTCAGAATTATGTCGTGACTATTGAGGACAAAATCACTGATATCCCAGTGGTGAACGATACTTCTTATTGTGTCGGTGAGACTCCGGTAGAGTTGATCGCTAAGTGGAAGGATTTCGCATGCGATATCAAGTGGACGGATAAAAACCAGAATGATGTGGATATACTTCCGTCGACTGCTGTTGCCGGACAGACACAATATTGCGCACGTCTGACTCGTGGAGCTTGTGTCGGTCAGCCTGTATGTATGACTGTATATGTGAAAGACAGATTCAATACTATAGCTGATATTCGTGATACATTCAGATTCTGCGCAGGAACAGGTGTCCATCGTCTAGAACCGAACACTACTATTCCTGGTGTTCGTTTGAACTGGTATAGCATACGTGATGTGAAACGTGCGGACTTCGCGGAGTTTGATGCGGATGGCAATCAGAACAGCGACACATATTATGTCACTCAGTCGGAGATCGACGGATGTGAGAGCGACAGCGTGAAGGTTGAGGTGGTGAAGGTGCCAGCTGTTTTGGAGCGAGACTTTATGGTCGACACTTGTAAGGGAGTTAAACTTACTGCTGCTGATGTGATGGCAGAAAATAAGGTCGATTATGAGTTGACTTCGTTGGCGAAGGTGGCTGCTGGTGGTCAGGACAGCATCATCCCACTTGGTGGAAATATCGGTTTCAATGGAACTTATAATCTGACAGTCCAGAGCGAGTATGGATGTGTCGGAGTCGAGAAGATTCACGTCAACATGATCGAGCCTGAGCATTTGACTTGGCCTACAGACGGATTCACATCTTGTCCGGGCGACACTGTGGCAATCAGCGCGGGCTCTTCCAACTCATGGTTTAAGGTGTTGGATTCCGACAGCACTGAGTTGGCTTATCTATATGGTGTGAACGAATCATACTCATTTGTTGCAGACGAGTATAAGCAGTTTGACATCATTGCGATGGTCAAGGGTCATGAGTCGTGCACGGCTAAGAAGACATTGAGCTATTATGTCCACACTCCGGAGAAACCAGTTGTGTTTGGTAAACCAGGAGTCTGCAAGGGTGATGAGTTGAAGTTGAGTGTCGGAAATATCGAGAAAGATTTCAGCTGGGATTACGACGGTGAGATTTTGAGCACAACTGATGAATTCAAATATGTTCCGGAGAAGAGCGGATATCTCCGTGTCAGCGGAAAAGACAAGAACGGATGTGTGGTGAGCGACACGATAGCCATCAAGGTTGTCGACATATTGACTCCGAAGATTGTGTTGCATCCAAGAATCTCGTCGACAGAATACCATATCAACAGAGATACTACGGAGGTGGATTTCGAGGCAAGACTCAATACTGTGGACGACGGAATGTTCACATATTCATGGGATTTTGGCGACGGTTCTGCTCCTGGAATGTCGCAGATGGAAAACCATGTCTACTCAGACACAGTGGTTAAGTTGTCACGTCTTGTAAATGTAGGATTGACTGTGACTCATGAGTTTGGTTGTGTCGGAACAGCATACTCGACACTTTACATTGATCCGTCGATCTATGTTCCAAACACATTCGTCGTGGATACCGATTATGAGTTTATGAAGGATTACGATCTTGAAATATTCGATCGTGTCGGCAACCTTATCCATAAAGGAAACGGATGGGATGGAACTTACGACAAGAATGGAGATATTGTTTTCCACGACACTTATTTCTATTCGTTGACTTATTATGTTGGAGGAGAAGAGCAGCATAAGACTGGATATATAACAGTGGTAAGATAATGAAGAAGATAGCGATATATATTGTGATGATTATGAATCTTGTGTTGGCGCAAACCGCGTCGGCACAAGAAGACGTGTTGTTTACCAATCGCCAGTTGAGAATGGCGTATACCAACCCGGCATATATTCCAGAGATTCTTGAGGCTACGATCACATTAGGAGGAAGGACACAGTGGCGTAATATAGAAGGCTCTCCAAACACTTTCTTTGCTAGCGCACGTTATTTCTTCATTGGTGCCCATTCCCAGGTGGCGCTTACTATGCTTGGCGACAAGATCGGCTACACCAAGACATCGATGCCGAAACTGACGTATGCCTTCATGGTGCCGTTTAATGAAGACTGCTATCTGAATCTTGGAGTCGGAGCTGGCTTTGTGTCACGTCGCTACGATTTCGATATGATGAACACGATGGGAGTGAATTCAGAGAATGTGGCGATCGACAAGTTGGACAACTACACGTCGCCAGATGCTGAGGCTGGTTTTGAGCTTTTGCTGCAGAATTTTGAGTTAGGAGCATCAGTCAACCATTTGATATCGACGGGAGAGGAGAATCAGAGGATGCGTAAGTTGTGGTCAGGTTATTTCAACGTCCTGATGCAGTCGAAGGAGTGGTGGAGATTAATCCCGTCTTATTCATTCTACAAGTACCAAGACAGAAACAAGCATCAATTGAGTGTCTGCTTCCAGTATCTGTTTGATTTTGAGTTTCATCCAAAGGATCTATTTTACGTCGGCATGGCATATAGGTTCAACTATGAAGGATCCGTGTTGTTTGGAATCAACATGTTCTCATTTCTATCAGTGTTTTATTCCTACGACTATTTCTTCGGCTCATTGCGACACGACAACCGAGGCACACACGAGCTCGGTATAGAAATCAAGATACCGCAGAAATTCAAAGGCTGTTTCGCCAACTATGGCAAGAGCCACAAATACACGAGATATACGAGAATCAAGTAGGGGGAAGACATAAAGTAAAATAAATACGAAGTATTGGTATGAATGTTCCAAAAATACTTGAATACAGGTCTTTTGATTTTTATGATACAGATTCGTATATCGAATTGTGTCATGATTTGGCATATGAAAAGTTAGAAGAAAAATATCCTCAGTATAAAGTTGATTCATGTGATTGCTTTGGTTTATACATCATAGATGGCTCTTCCAATACTATTGTACAATATTCAACTGGTCGATTGGGTAAAATGGGGCCATTAGCAATGAGAAATGAATTGACAAAAGAAGTGACGATTTTATTAAGTTGTTAAGTTTGGTTTGATATTTAGAATAAATTTAGTCTACTATAAATGATTTGAAAAAATAACTAATGGTAAATTGAAAAACTTATATTTTGACTTGTTAATTTAATTTTTTACTTGTCTTGTCATTTACATTGAAATTTATCTGTTTGTAAATGCGAGATTTTGTGACGTTTGGGTTTGTTTTGAAAGGTGTTTAGTGAATTTTGATGTTCAAAGTTCTATCTTTTCTTATATATTATTTATATTTGCATTTCACATAATATTGCCGTAATGTGGCACTACATACATAAAGCGTCAGCCTGATGCTTGTTTTTGACTTTCTGAAATGTAGGAAGTTTCGAGATTTGGGTTCAAAAGCAAAGCAAAAGACGATGCTACGGGTGTGTTTATTTTTCCCGGGTGTGCGTGGGTTTATATTGCCTTCGCACACCAAATGGGGTATATATATACATACTGCGTGGGTATCTCTTTTCCTATTTAATCCAGATGGTAATTCCTACAACCACAGAAAGTAAATAGGTAAAGGTTCAGATACCCACGTTTTTTGTATATGGTGGATATTAGTATTATTAATGTGTCCGAGTTAGGGGTGTTTGGGCGGACAATAATAGCTTCAGTTGTAAACCGACCAACATAAATGTTCAAAGTAGAATGGGATAAAGAAACTGGCGGAGTAAGGTTGAGTACGTCGAACTCAAAAGACACTTTGGGTGTGTCGCCTCGTCCTGTGTTTTTTGAAGAGCTTGATTTGCTCAAATTAGATAAGTTGGGTTGGTCATACCCTCGTTGTAAAGAGCCTTTGCTTTGGGCTTGTAATAAGCAATATTACTATTGTGGAGATTTGGTTTTCGAAGTAAAAGGAGCCAACATATATGATGAACCAACAATTTTTTTTGCAAAAGGAAAAGAAAAACAGGCATTGCAACCTGTTGATGTTCAAATAATGCTTGAACGTTGTACGGATGAAATGTTTTTGGTAGAAAGTGAGGCTATCGAGTTTATTCGTGATGTATACGTACAATACTCTTCTGCACGAAAAAGTGTAGAGAAAGTAAAAGCCAATCAGATTGATTTTGAAGTGTTGGTGGCAAACATTGAAAAACGTACCAAGCAGAAAATGGCTATTGTCAAACAGGACTGCGATAGTTTTGACATTATGCCACTTGAAAATGCAAAGCAGGAAGGCAAACGCACTTACGCCACAACCAAAATTGATGTTTTTCTTGCATCATTCAGTGGAGGCAAGGACAGTCAGGTAGTCCTTGACCTGTGTACTCGTGCAATTCCGCCACAAGCTTTTGAAGTGATATACAGCGATACAGGCTATGAATTACCGACGTCGCTCACACTTTACGATGATGTACAAAAGTATTATAAAGAATTATATCCAGAATTACGATTTCGCACTGCCCGTAATCATGAGAATGTTCTTAATTATTGGGACAAAATTGGCACTCCTTCCGACACACACAGATGGTGTTGTTCTGTAATGAAAACTGCACCACTTCACAAACTGCTGAAAATTGAAGGCTCCAATAAACAAGCAAAAGTTCTTGTCTTTGAGGGGTCTCGTGCGGAAGAAAGTAATCGCCGTGCCACATATGAGAGGATTGGCAAAGGCGTGAAACATAGTAACGTTATCAACGCTCGTCCGATATTTAATTGGAACACTACCGAAGTTTTTCTTTATATGCTAAAACATAACATATCATTTAATGAAGCATATAGGGTAGGTAAGCCACGCGTTGGATGTCTAATATGTCCTTTTTCATCGGAATGGGATGATATGATTGTAAATAAATGCTTTCCAAACGAGTTGAAACCATTTATTGAACGACTTGAGGAATGGTCTAAAATGCGAGGTGTCGCAAATCTTAATGATTATATCAAAGGGCATAAATGGAAACTGCGGGCTAGTGCAAAGTTTATGAGCGGAGTCGTTTCTTCTGTAACCTTTTCGACAAGTGCAAAAAAATTGATTGCCAAATGCACTAATTACCACACCAATTTAGAAAATTGGCTGCCGATTTTGGGGGATTGTGTTTTTAGTCACAAAAGTGATAAAACTATTGGCGAGATACGAATCAAAAAAGATGTCTATCCTTTTGAAATAATATATAATAATCAAGACTATCAATTTATTCTTTCAAACATTACAGATGTAGTATTGATTGGCAATGTTAAACGTGTTATCTACAAAAGTGCTTATTGCATTCAGTGTGAGGCTTGTGAGGTAGAATGTCCCACAGGTGCTTTGAGCATATATCCACATTTTGAAGTTAACCAGTCAAAATGCATACATTGCTATAAATGTCTTTCTTTTCATGAAAGAGGTTGTATAGTCGCAGACTCACTAAGTATGGCACAAGAAATAAACTTAATGAAAATGACTGGTATTAGTGGTTATGGCACATTTGGTCTTAGAGAAGAATGGTTGTCAGAGTTCTTCGTTTGGCAAAACGATTTCTGGAAAAATCACGCATTAGGTACAAAGCAAGTTCCATCATTAAAAGCGTGGTTAAAAGATTCGTTATTCATTGATGAAAAGGCAAGAATAACGCCTTTCGGCGAATATTTGGCTTCTATTTATCAAGACAATCCTGATTTGATATGGGAGGTGATTTGGATAAATCTTTCATCCTGTTCACCATTGGTTCAATGGTTTATCAATAATGTAAAGACTGAATCATCTTATTCCAAAAATTCTTTGCTTGATTTGTATGGGGAGCAATTTCAGGAGGGAAAGACAACATTTGAATATGCGTTAGGAGCACTTTTTAATCTGTTTGCTTCTTCACCAATCGGAGAACAATTCTCTCAAAAAATTGAATTGACGAAAACAGAATACAAGCGTTCCGTCTACAACGATCTCTCTCGTGAAGCAGTCGCTTATTCTCTTTACAAATATGCTGAAGTTGTAGGTACAAAATCGCTTCGCGTGTCGGATTTGTATCAACAGGATTGCAAACAAGGTGTTTATCGAGAGTTTGGTATTTCAAAGACAGCACTAGAATGCCAATTGCGTTCGCTTAACAGCGACCCTAATCGTGTACTTATTGCAGAACTCAATATGGGACTTGATAGTATTACCCTTCGTGATGATTTAAATGCTCTTGAAGCATTGAAAATATTAACCGAATAATCCACAAAATAATTATGGCAACAAAGTATTCTGATTTGATAGACCTTCGCCAGCAAAAGGCTGCCTACAATATTCAAAATGAAGCAAATGGCGATTGGAAATCTTTTATTGCCAACGAACAGTTCAATGGCATATTAAAGAAAGTATTGGCTTCTGTTCGCAATAACGATGCCGATATGCATAAATCGTTTTGGGTAGCAGGCACATACGGAACTGGAAAAAGTCACGCAGGTGCAGTAATCAAACATTTGCTTTGTGACCCAGTAAGTGAAATATTCGACTATGTGAATGAAGAATATGTCGATACAAAGTTTGAAGTGTTGCGAAACGACATCTTTGCCGTTAGGAATGAGACAAGGTTGTTCCCTGTTATGCTTTATGGACACAACAATATCACTCATAAGGAAGATTTGTCACTTGTCCTGCAACGCAGCATAACTGATGCTCTCAAACATGCCAATATCCAAATCGCAGTAAAAACTGATTTCGACAAATATGTTGAGCATATTGACAAACAAACTTATATTTGGGATAACCTAATAAATAGTAATGCCAAGCTTAAAGCCGTTGCCCCCGATGTACAGAAGCTAAAATCGCTTTTACAGAACTGCAATATGCAGGTTCTTGATGATGTTCGCAATGCACTTCGCGATGGGGAAATTGACATTCGTATTGGCAATGCAAACATTGCTAAATGGATTTTCGAGGTCCAGAATAAATTGGCAGAACAGGGCGAATACAAAGGTTTGTTCATCATTTGGGATGAATTTACTGATGTGATGACTTCACCGCTGGGAATCAGTCTGCTTGTAGCCTTGCAGGAGATTGACGAACAAGTGATGAACAGCGAGAACAACTCGTATTTTTTTTATATCTCGCATCCGTCGGCACTCAACTCATTAAAAATTGAGGAACGCGAAAAGACCAAAGGCCGTTACCACTATATGAGTTACAATATGGAGCCTGTTTCGGCATTTAAAATCATGTCGAGTAAGTTCAAATATGTGGGAGACCCAAGCGAAGCTCAAACTTTAGTGAATACTTTCTATTCCGACAAACAGAACCTGTTGGAGATTTATTCGCAATCGTCAACCGACCCGGATGAAACAAGAAAAGATATTCAGAAACTTTTCCCACTTCATCCATCAACCGCCAATTTGGCGACATATTATGCTCGTGAAGCTGGTTCGTCAAGCCGAAGCGTTTTTGAGTTTATCGGTCAGAATGATGCAATACGAGCTTTTTTGGACAGCGAGCAGATGTTTGCCCAAAAGAACACTATAACTGCCGATTATCTTTGGGATTATGTACTGTCAGTTTTCAACGAAAACGCAAGCAAATATGGTGCAGTAACGGAACGTTTCAATTCCCGTAAATTGCAGGTTGAGAATCAGGGCTGTGAGCATTTTGCCGTATTCAAAAGCATTCTGTTGCTCAATGCATTGAACAATATAGCCAATAACGATACTGTCACACCTACAATCGACAATATTCGTAATATGTTTGTTGGTACTTCCATTGAAGATAAATTAGACGGTATACTTGCTTATTTTGACGAGAACAGCATCATTCAACGACAACCTGGCGATGTCTATTCCATTCAATTTTCCGCTTTACCTACAAAGGAAATTGAAGACATAAAGAACAAGTTGACAAATTCAGAATTCAAGTTTATATCAAAAGTGATAGCCTTTGGTGAAACCGCAAGAACGGAATTGTCCAAATCGTTCAAACAGGTAAACCGAGCCTATTCGTTTGAAATGTATTCGGTTGATACAAACGAATATACACTGCTCAACAAAATAGAAAACGGTTTCAGAGATGTCCACTCATACGCAACATTTCTTGCTTTAATGTTTGCAAAGGATACTGAAGAGTTGAGCACGCTGAAAAATATAGCAAAACAGGCATGTGGTGAGGAACGATTCCAAAACGTTGTATTCATTGTTTTTGAAACACCAATGGGAAACGATGAATATGAACGTTTCATTGAATATCAAGCCAATGCGTCGTGTGCACAAAAACACAATCTTCCAGACCAGCAAAAAGCCCATACTGATTCGGCGGCTGGAATGATTAAAGAGTGGTTGAAGAAAATCCGTTTGAGCAATTTTACCTATTTCCTGAACGGACAACAGG
>Ga0307448_100007_pt1 | contig 18090 bp, 15 predicted proteins | sample GoafecBaGen2Rep2_FD_203827 | JGI IMG/M metagenome (GOLD analysis project Ga0307448, IMG submission 203827) | Metatranscriptome of enriched fungal communities from goat fecal pellet, Isla Vista, California, United States - Bagasse, Gen2, Rep 2... ... | reverse complement strand
CGATGTCAACCGACGTTCCACTTTCTTCACATCCTCACCAGCTGGTTGATTCTCTGGGACAATGCCTCTGTCGAGTGACGGCAAGATTATTTTCCACATGTTCGTTGTCTATCTGAGTCACTCCGAACAAGTCTTTTTGTTGGACATTTACAGAGGTCATCTCTGCGGCAAAATCCTTTGCTTTTATGTTGATCGTTGATAAGAAATCTGCGACGGGACGATTTGAAGGAGCTCCTATTTTCCGTTTCAACATTGCTGTGTCAAGATTAAACAATGCCTTGTCGCCATTGGAACGTATCATAGCAAAACCTTTGCTATCAACACCTCGTTCAAAAAGCACTCCAGACAGACGTTTCTCTGTTTCTGCCAACTTTTGCCGAGCCTGCACTCTCTCAAACTCAAGGAGTCTTTTCTCTACCATTTCCGCCACACGTGTCTGTACAGCAAAATAGTTCTGAGCAAAAGCGATCTCAGGCTTTCTTGGATCTCCATTCTGAGCCACAAGATAACACGCATAACGTGTGAGCATGTAGTCGTCTACCTCTCTAACAGAGCCACTTCCTAGACCGACCATTTTCCCGGCGCCGGGAAAATGGTCCTCAATTCTTTCTCCAGCATTCAAACATGCCTCTTTCGCTTTGGCAATCACCCCCTCGAAACGTTTCCACTTGGCATAACCGACTTTTTCCGATACCAATTTGTACACCTACATTTAGTGTTTTCCCATGTTTCTGTTTTCTTCGTTGGGGAGTTTTCTCTCACACACTTGTTTGTGGAGTTCCAAATATCAGATATTATAGCTGGCACTGTTTCCTGTTTGATAATGATTTCTATTGCGGGCAGGTTTGAAACCTGCCCCTACGATCATGGAATTTTGTCTGTTTTCTTTTGCAAAGACAAAAAAACAAAGAGACGCGACAATGTCACGTCTCTACAAATTATGCATTTCGCATTATGAATTACGAATTCAACAAAGCTTTCACCTTTGCTGAAATTTCTTTTCCGTCTGCCTTACCAGCAAGCTTCTTTGTAGCGACACCCATCACCTTGCCCATCTCCTGAGCTGTCTTTGCACCAACCTCAGCAATGATAGCCTTGATCTCTGCCTCCAATTCCGCGTCTGACAATTTTGCTGGCAAATACTTCTCGATCACTGCAGCCTCAGCCAACTCGTTCTCTGCCAACTCAGGTCGGTTCTGCTCTGTGAAGATTTGTGCAGACTCCTTACGCTGTTTCACCATTTTCTGAAGAATCTTCAATGCAGCGTCGTCTGCGAGATCACCACTTGCTCCCTTGGCTGTCTTTGCCTCAAGAAACTCTTTCTTAACTCCACGCAATGCCTCCAAAGCCACTTTGTCTTTGGCAATCATCGCCTTCTTTATATCCTCGCTAATAACATCAAACAATGCCATAGTTATTATATTTTAAATTTATTATTAATCTGGTCTGTTTGAGAGATATCTGTTATCCCCCATTTTTATCTCCTCTCCGTCAAGTTTGACAGTGAAAGAAGACGTCGGTTCTGCCTTACGTTCCGCAACGACTGTCTTTGTACGGGTATATGCAGGAGTCTCATCTGCATCTCCTTCGCCAAACACTTTAGGTGTCAATTTTTTTCTTGTCACAGTAGTGTCGTGAGTCTCTGTAGGCATGAATGTAGTAGTTGTTGGAGTAGGCTCCGCTTGTCCAACCGTTCCGTCGTCTCCTATTACTTCGTCTTCTATTGTGACGACAACCGGTATTTCTTCCTCTTTCTTTTTTGTCTCCACTTCTTTTTTAGGAGAATCTGGAAATTTCACAGGGACAAAGACATCAGAGACAGCTCCCACAAGTTTATCCTCCGCCAACAATTGTCCTGTGACAACAACAGAGATTTTCAATTTATCCCCCATGCCTTCCACCTGACTTGCTCCCCAAATGATAGTGACATCGTCGTCGACCTTCATCTGAACCATCTCCATCGTTTCAGACAACTCGTCAATTGTGACTTCCTTATCAGAATATAGGTAGTTCACCAGAATACTCTTGGCATTACGTATATCATTATTGACAAGCAATGGCGAAGTAAGTGCCTCACGCATAGCCTGCATAGCACGATATTCTCCTGAAGCCTCAGACGAACCGATCACCGCGTCGCCAGAATTGGTCATGACGGTGCGGACATCGTTCATATCCACATTGACGTAGCCCGACTGCGTCACCATATCGGAGATACATTGCGCAGCAGTGGCAAGAATAGAATCAGACGCCGCAAAACTAGAAGATAATTTCATTGGTCCAGCCAACGGATTTCTATCTTTGGATGAGAGTCTGTCGTTGGAGATAATGACAAGAGAATCGACATATTTTCTCATCTCTCGCACTCCCTCTTCAGCGATTGCCTTTCTAATCGGGCCCTCATAAGAAAACGGAGTTGTGACGACACCGATAGTAAGGATACCGAGTTCCTTAGCCACACGTGCGACTACAGGAGCTCCACCTGTACCCGTACCACCACCTAACGTGGCGGTCACAAAAACCATCTCTGTATCTTCAGATAGCAACTGTCTGACATTTTCTTCAACACTAAGCATTGCCGCCTTACCGATACGAGGATCCGATCCTGCTCCTAGGCCTTTCTTGCCGAGCAGGATTCGTTTAGGAACGGACGAACGCTTCAACGCCGCCTTATCTGTATTCATCAGGATGAAGTCGACACCTTCAACTCCCGCTTTATACATATAAGAGACAGCATTACCGCCACCGCCACCAACGCCTATCACCTTGATAAACGTTTTGTCAGGATTAGCTATTTCAAGAGTCTCAATCATCGTCGTCGTCAATTGAATTCAAATCTATCTCTCTAGATGGTATTCTTGGACCAGCAGGAACTGGATCTGGCTCTTTTACTGGTTCCGGAATCGGTTCTGGTTCTGGCTCTGGTTCCGGTTCTGGTTCCGGAACTACTGGAGTCGGATCTGGAACTACAGGAGTCGGGTCTGGTTTCTTTGCCGAATGGCCTTCATAGAACTTATCTATTTCATCTTTAGTCATGTTGAAACTAGAATTATTATTCTGAGGGACGACGTGATTGCCTCCCAAATAACGGTCTGCTCTCACATCCGTCTGAACCATTGCAGCACGTGCAGACATACCATAATTAGATGTCTGTGACATCTGGACATCTCCTGTCAAATCAGACTCGTCAACATTCATACCAGTAACCACAACAGTGACATTAAGGTTTTCACCAAGTCCATCATTGATAGTTGCACCCCAAATCAAGTTTGCTCCGTGGCCCTCGATCTGCTCCTGTACATAATTACAGATATATGTAGTCTCATCAATTGTCACCTCATAATCAGATGAATAAGAAATATTCAACAAGACATTCTTAGCTTTTTCAATACTGTTGTTGATAAGCAATGGTGAATTCAAAGCCTCCTTGATCGCTTTCTCCGCGCGATCAGGTCCGGAAGCCATTGCCAATCCCATCAAAGCATCGCCAGAATCAGTCATGACGGTGCGGACATCATTCATATCCACATTGACATAACCGTCACCAGTGATGATTTCAGCAATGCCTTTAGCTGCCATGGCCAAGATCTCGTCGCCTTTAGAGAAACCTGCCTTCAGACCAAGGTCGCCATACAATTCACGGAATCTGTCTGTTGAGATTACGACAATCGCGTCGACAGCATCTCTCATCCTCTGCATTCCTTCCAATGCGTTAAGAAGACGACGGCGTCCCTCAAACTTAAACGGTATTGTTATGATTCCGACAGTAAGGATACCCATCTCCTTGGCTGTACGAGCGATCACAGGAGCGGCGCCTGTACCAGTACCACCTCCCATTGCCGCAGTGACAAAGACCATCTCCGTATCCTCAAGCATAGCCTTTATTTTCTCTATGGAGTCTTCAGCAGCCTGACGTCCCATATTTGGATCGTTTCCAGCACCAAGACCTTTTTCTCCTAACTGGATATGGAATTCAGGAGGTATAGGGCTACGACGCAAAGCCTGACGGTCTGTGTTACAAATGACGAAATCTACTCCTTCAATATGGTTTTCATACATGTAGTTAGTAGCATTTCCGCCACCACCACCGACACCTATCACTTTGATAATGTTTTTTTCTTCCGAGTCGTCTACAAATGTGAAATTTTCTTCCATATCCATAATTATTTCATTTCAGTTTTCTTAACAGATCCCTCAATTATATCAGTTGCGGTGTCACCCACTGCAGTAAAAAGGTTTGTGATTTTTGCGATAAAGCCACCTCCCTTTTTCTCATTTCCTTCTGCTTTCTTCCCTGTTTTAACATCTGCGGCACTCTTTCTGCCTACAAAGACACAAGAGTCAAGAGCACAAGACTCAAGGACACCTAGACAAGCGGCAAAATCATTCATCTTACGAGCTGTCTTATCTGTGTTTCCATTTATAGAATCCAAGGATGTGAAATAAGGACTGTATTTTTCATAACATACATCTTTGATCTTTCCTAATTCCGTATCCAAGCCAAACTCATTTGTGAATTTATCGCAAACCTTATCTAGACGAGAACCTCTTCCTGTAAGGATAATCTTCTTTGACGACGTCAAAGCGCTCACCTTATTCATTTCTCCTAGAAGATAAGACATAAGTTCTTCCAGGCGTGCCTCTATAATCGACGCTAACTCTACAGATTGTATCTTCACATCTGTACCAGCCACTGTGACTATAACGTTTTCTTTCAAACCTTCAGGATAGGCGCAACCTATATTTTTCTTTACCTTCTCTGCCGCTTCTGTTGTCAACCCACATACTTTTTTGATATCTTTAGTGATCAGTTTGCTTCCAAATGGCAACACTCTGACGTGACGGCGAACATTATCACGATAGATGGCGATTGATGTCGATGAGGCTCCCAGGTCGATCAATGTCGCTCCTACCTCTTTGTCGGCATCTGAAAGCATAATATCAGCCAGGGCGAATGGCAAAAGAGAATAACCTGCCAATTGGATATTAATTGACGACAATGTCTTTTCAATATCCTCCTTTATCTCTTTTTCGGCTGTGACGACACAAAAACGGCCCTCCACATTGGAAGCTCTACAACCTACTGCCTCCATCTTTATATCGTCATCGACATTGTAACCTTGGTTGATCATATCCAAGATTATCTCCTTGTCATTTTCAACACGTTTTCTGATATCTTCCTCTATTTTCTGGACTACAGGCACATCGACGAACTGATTGTTAAGGCGGTAAGCTTCTTTCTGCTCTTTTCCTGAAATACCTTTTCCTCCAAGAGCAATATATACGCTTTTGATTTCAACGGTGTTTCCAATGAAACTGTCTCCTATAGCAGCCTTGAATTTATTGTATACTCGGTTGGAAAGTTTGTTGAACATCGGTTTGAGTACTCCTGCCAACTCCACATAGTTGTCTACTCTACCATGTCTTACTCCTTTGGAATCTGCCTCTTCAGTTGCAATAACCTGCGACACTTTATTGTTGTCGTCTAAGACAGCAGCCACAGATCTTATTCTCGTGGTACCCAGGTCTAGCACCACGGCTATTTTGTCCGTCAATTGTAGTGTATTCGCCATTTTCACTAAAATTTTTGAAAGTATTTACTAGTTCTTTGTCTTTGTTCTTTGTCAATATCTCGTACACACAGCTTGATTGTCGTATGTGAGATCTATCTTCTTATACTTGTTCCACCCTACTTTGGAAAATCCCTTTTCATAGAGTTTCCTCAATCGGGTCATCTTCTTTTGGTAGCCTTCCATCGAGCCGAGCACAACTATCTGCGACCCTATGCGTGGCACCATCTCCACATTGCCGTTGGCATCTATGTATATCTGCTCCACCAGTGAATTCAAGAATTTGTCGTTGTACACATAGTTGGCAAACTCATAAATCTCCGTCTTCAGATATTTCTTTCCCAGCGTCATCTCACTCAACAACACCGGCACATAAGCCGAGAATGCTGTGGAGGTGTTCATCAGACTGCCTTCCGAATCCAGATACAAATCCTGTGTCGGCGTCTTTATCCTCAATATCGGTTTGCGTTGGAGGATATCCACACATAACAGACCACCCGGACTTTTATAGCATTGTGCATCCTTGACAAATGGGATTTCAGCTATTTTCTTTTCCATATTGTGCAGGTTGATATTCTTATAGCTCAACCCGTTTGGATTAATGTTAGCTGAATTCATGTATTTGAGGATGTCCATCTTATTCACAAACTTATAGTCTGCGCTGTCGTTAATATTCACCGCTGTCCCTGTGCAACATACACTCCCTGCTGTAGACGGAATGAAAAACACCATCACAAGAGCATATATAGCCAATATGCAAAAGCCTGCTATCTGCAACTTTTTCCTCATACCTTGGACAACAGAATATTTTTGATCTGCGGAAGCATAAGATTTACATCACCGGCTCCGATTGTAGCCAACACCTCTATTGGATGTGTGCGGACATAGTCGAGCAACTCATCTTTTGAAATGAGACGTTTCTCTTTCGCCGTCACCTTATCCAAAATGATCTGGCTTGTCACACCCTCAATAGGCTCTTCTCTTGCTGGATAAATATCCAAAAGCAACACTTCGTCGAGAAGCGACAGACTTGCAGCAAACTCATCCGCGAAATCACGGGTGCGAGTGTACAAATGTGGTTGGAACACTCCCGTCAACTTCTTATCCGAATATAATCTGCGCAACGATTCAATACTTGCCTTCACCTCATTCGGATGATGTGCGTAATCGTCAACCAATACCAAATTATCCTGCTTGATGTGGAAATCAAAACGTCTTGCCACACCCTGGAAACTTGCTATCGCTTTTCTGATCTCTTCGTGAGACAATCCCTTTAAAAGAGATACCGCACATGTTGCTATTGCATTCTCAATATTGATGTAGACGGGAACACCCAAGTCTACTCCCTTCAATACGCCCAACGGATAAACCACGTCGAAGATGATTTTTCCATTTGCGATCTTGATGTTCTCTGCATGGAAATCACCCTTCTCCACAGAATAAGTGTAGATTTTCACACCTTCCTGCACGACAGGTTTGATAGGAAGTCCATCCTTCATAATCAACGCACCTCCTGGTTTGATAAGAGCCACAAACTGTTCAAAGCTCTTCAAATACTCCTCGTAAGTGCCATATATATCAAGATGGTCGGCATCTGTTGCTGTCACCACAGCGATTTGTGGAGCCAGTGTCAAGAAAGAGCGGTCGAATTCGTCCGCCTCAACAACAACCAAGTTGCTCTTATTGGAAAGATGCAGATTGCTTTCAAAATTCTTTGACAATCCACCCAAGAAAGCGTTGCAATCCAAGAATGAATTGTGAAGAGTATGAGCGATCATCGTGGTAGTTGTAGTCTTACCATGAGTTCCAGCAACACAGATGGCTTCCTGGCTTTTTGTTATCGCGCCAAGAATCTGTGAACGCTTCATGATAGTGAAATTGTTCTTCTTGAAGAACAGATACTCAGTAAGATCATCTGGGATTGCCGGAGTATACACAACTAAGGTATAGTTTGGATTCTTGAAATCCTCTGGTATGAACACTGTGTTATCCTCAAAGTGCACCTGTATACCCTCGCTGCGAAGTTTGTCAGCAAGTTCAGTTTCTGTCTTGTCGTAGCCAGCCACAGAATAACCCTTTGCATTGAAGTAACGGGCAATGGCACTCATTCCGATACCACCTATTCCTAAAAAGTAGATATTTTTAATTTTATCCAGCATTTTTCCAAAATTTAAATCTCACCTAAAATCACGCTTGCTATTCTGTCTGCCGAATCTTTCTGTGCCAATGCGAATGCCTGCTCAGATATTGATGCGAGCGACGCTTCATCTGCCACCAGACGCAACGCCTCAGGTACCAATTTCTCCACTGCCTCAGCATCCTTTATCATCACAGCCGCATTCTTTGTAGACAATGCCATGGCATTCTTAGTCTGATGATCCTCTGCCACATTAGGAGAAGGAACCAGAATTGATGGTTTACCTAACAAACAAAGTTCAGATATTGAGCTTGCACCTGCTCTCGACACAACAAGGTCAGCCACAGCGTACGCATAATCCATACGTGACACGAAGTCTGTGCATACCAAGTTTGGATTGTTGCTTTCGTCAGCTTTCTTCTTCGCGTCTTCAAAGTAATATTTGCCAGTCTGCCATATCACCTGCACACCACTCTGCTTGATAGCGTCAAGACCAGCTATGATACTGTTGTTGACCGTGCGGGCGCCAAGGCTACCGCCAATCACAAGAATTGTTTTCTTTGATGAATCAAGGCCGAAGAAATCGTATGCCTCCTGAGCACCCTTCTGCACATTCAAGAAATCCTGGCGGACAGGGTTTCCAGTCATCACCAGTTTTTCAGCAGGGAAGAATCTTTCCATTCCATCGTATGCCACACAAATCTTCTTCACACCTTTCGACAAAAATTTGTTAGCCACACCGGCGTATGAATTCTGTTCCTGCAAGAAAGTAGGCACTCCAAGCTTGTTTGCGGCATATAGTGTCGGACAACTTGCATAACCACCTACACCGACCACAGCGTCTGGGTTGAACTCCTTGACAATTGATTTCGCCTTGAAATAGCTTTTCACAAAACGATAGACAACCTTGATATTCTTAAGGATTCCCGACGGTGACATGCTTCTCACCAATCCGTTCACCTGCAATCCGATAATCTTATAGCCTGCCTTAGGCACACGTTCCATCTCCATACGACCCTCAGCTCCCACAAATAGGAACTCACCGTCTGGGAAACGTTTCTTTAACGCATTAGCAATAGAAATAGCTGGGAATATGTGACCACCCGTACCTCCACCACTGATGATGAATCTTTTGTTTGCCGTCATGTTGTCTAAAATAAAGTTCTTTTGTTCTTCCAAGCCGGAGATGCTTGTCTGTTTCAACTACACCCTATACTCAATCATCTGCATGGATATTTTTACACACAATACTACAAAATCCATAGCAGAAAATCAAACGTCTCTTAAATCCTATTCAGACTCTTCTACCACAATTGGTTTCTCCTTCCTTTTGTTTTGCAACGTCTTCACATGAACACTTACCGAAAGGATTATTCCAAACAAAATGCCTGTCATCCAAATCGAGGTACCTCCCTTGCTTACAAAAGGCAGCGGCTGACCTGTGACAAAGTCGCCCAACGTCACTCCTACCGCCATGTTTATCACAGCCTGAAAGACTATCAATAATGTGCAAGCAAGTGTCAGCATCGCATAGACCATACTTTCTGATTTATACGCAATAACAATTGCCCGCCACAAGACACAAAGATAGGAAAATATCACTAACAAACCAACAAATAATCCCAACTCTTCCAGAATTATCGAAAAAATATAATCCGAAAATGCTTGAGGAAGACGGAATCTTTCTCGGCCTCCAGCGACACCATTTCCTATTATATGGCTGTTGGCAACGGCCATTTTTGCATGAGACACCTGGTAGTTTCCATCATTAATGACAAATTTAAGGTTAGGGTCGTCTTCTGCTTTTCCTCCCAAAAACGAATTTTCCACTCGTGAAACCCAAGTAGGCAAACGATGCAAAGGTGTTCCCTTCAATTTCTCTGCAGGGACAAGTTCTCCAATGGCACCAAGAATCAGAGCTAGTGAGAGAAACATTCCCATTATGCACAAAAAAGGCTTAAATTTCAGTCCTCCAGCCAGCAACAGACAGATCGTCACCACAGTCAACAGCACCAATCCAGACATATTCTCCAATCCGATCGGCACCAGCCATAGGCAATAGACTATAAACAATGTGAACCAGCCTTTTTTGGTAGGTATCAATCCTTTGTCCGTGGAATATCGTCCTATCCAAAATGCCAAGAATATCACATAGAACACCTTGACAAGTTCCGACCATTGTATGCCAAACATCGTTCGTCTGGCACCATTGACAAGGTCACCAAATTTCGGAGTCAACAGAAGCATTACCCACGACAACAATGCGCCGAGAGCTAAAAAGCCTGTCAATTTGGATGAAAACAGTCGTTTGACGCCAATCTGCACCACAGTCAAAGTGATTCCGATCCCAGTAAGGATATAAAAGATATGACGATAGAATTCTCTGTTATACTCGCCATTCCTGATGGTCACATTCGCCTGAATGGAGCTGTAGACCTCTATCACTGAAATCGATAGCAATGATGCTATAGCAATCCATATATAGAGGTCGCCAAGAAACAATTTTTTGAAGAAAGCATTGCGTTCACTCATTTTACAAGCGTTTTACACACTCTTTGAATTGTTGTCCTCTATCCTCGTAGCTCTTGAACAAGTCGAAACTTGCGCAACATGGAGAAAGCAACACTGTATCGCCCTTGTCTGCAAATGCGAAACATTTGTTGACTGCCTCTTCCATAGAGCTTGCGTCTGCTATATTCTCTACCTTACCATCGAAGAACTGATGAAGTTTGGTATTATCAACGCCAAGACATACGATAGCCTTTACCTTCTCCTTTACCAAATCCTCAATCTCTGTGTAATCGTTACCCTTGTCCTTACCACCAAGAATCAAAACGACTGGAGTCTGCATACACTGCAATGCATACCAGCATGAGTTGACATTAGTAGCCTTTGAATCGTTGATGAACAACACACTTCTCACCTTAGCCACTGGCTCAAGACGGTGCTCCACTCCGCTGAAATCACTGAATGCCTTACGGATAGTGTCCTTCTTGATGCCTTCAACGCCTGCTGAGATACCAGCCGCCATTGAATTGTAGATGTTGTGCTGTCCCTTCAAAGCAAGTTTATTAATATCCATATCTATATAATTGTTTTTTAAGTTGATTACTAATTTTTCATTCTCCAAGTAGGCCGCCATATTCTCAATTGTCTGTATTGAGAACGGCATCATCTTTGCCTTGATATCATACTTTGTAAGTTCCTTCGTCACGACAGGATCTTCATTCCAATAGATGAATGTGTCGTTCTCTGTCATGTTCTGCAGAATACGCATCTTGGAATCTACGTAGTTCTGGAACTTATAATCGTAACGGTCCAAGTGATCCGGAGTGATGTTAAGCAGGATAGCGATATCTGCCTTGAAATCATACATTCCGTCCAACTGGAAACTACTTAGCTCGATAATGTAGTAGTCGTGAGGATCGATAGCCACCTGACGTGCCAAGCTGAAACCGATGTTTCCTGCAAGAGAAGCGTCTAGACCAGCCTCTTTGAAGATATAGTGCACAAGTGTTGTGGTTGTCGTTTTACCATTGCTGCCTGTGATACAGATCATCTTCGACTTTGAGTAGCGTCCGGCAAATTCGATTTCAGAGATTATGTTGATGCCTTTCTCTCTCAACTTCTTGATGATTGGAGCCTTCTCTGGAATACCTGGGCTTTTGATCACCTCATCCGCATTCAAGATCAACTCTTCTGTATGCTGACCCTGCTCCCAAGCGATATTATACTGGTTGAGTTCAGCCACATATTTTTCTTTGATTGGCGACATGTCCGACACAAAAACATCAAAGCCCTGCTTCTGGGCCAAGATTGCCGAACCGACACCACTTTCTCCTGCTCCTAAAACAACTATTCTTTTCATTATCTAACCTTTAAAGTCAAAACTGTAATTACTGCCAAAAGCAAACCTACGATCCAGAATCTTGCCACAATTTTAGCTTCTGGCATTCCTTTCTTCTGGAAATGATGGTGTAGTGGCGACATCAAGAATATACGTCGTCCTTCACCGTATTTCTTCTTAGTATACTTGAAATACGACACCTGAAGCATCACAGACAAATTCTCTGCGATAAACACACCACACAAAATAGGGATCAACAACTCTTTACGTATAATCATCGCCACTGCTGCGATAACACCTCCAAGCATCAGACTACCTGTGTCGCCCATAAACACCTGAGCAGGGAATGAGTTGTACCACAGGAATCCAAGTGTCGCGCCGACAAACGCACACAAATAAACCACAAGTTCCTCCGACTTCGGAATGTACATGATATTAAGGTAGCTTGCGAACTCCACATGGGCAGACAAGTATGCCAGAATACCCAGCGCGACTCCTATTATCATCGACGTTCCGACGGACAATCCATCCAAACCATCAGTCAGGTTGGCACCGTTGGAGATGAACGTCATCACGAAGATTGTGACCAACACGAAGAAGATCCATCCGAGTGGCTGAGCATATTCGCCAGCAAACTCAAATATCGAGGCATAATCGAAATTATGGTTTTTCACAAACGGAATAGTTGTCTGTGTCGACTTGACGTTCTCCTTCTTATAGTTTACCACCTCAACATTCTCTTTGTTGACGGTAGCGTAATTCTCTCTTATCACCACATCCGGGCTACAGTATAACACCAAGCCAAGGAAAAGACCGGCAGCGACCTGACCAATGATCTTCACGCGTGGAGACATTCCGTCTTTATTCTTTTTGAAGACTTTGATATAATCATCCATACCTCCTAGGAATCCGAGCCACAGAGTGATGGCAAGCATCAGAAGCATGTATATATTAGAAAGATTTCCGAACAACAGACATGGGATGATTATACCGCCTATGATAATCACACCACCCATTGTAGGTGTGCCCTTTTTCGACATCTGTCCTTCAAGATTCAAATCTCTGATAGTCTCACCTATCTGACGGAGTTGCAAATATTCAATCATTTTCTTTCCGAAAATGATAACAAAGAGCAACGCTCCGACAAACGCCAATGCAGAACGGAATGTCACATAATGGAACAAACCCGCTCCAGGGAATGTCATGCCTTCAAACAAATAATAAAACATAATCTCTCTATTATTATATTAAATATTTTCTAATAACCTCATGATCATCGAAGTGGTGTTTCACACCCTTGATATCCTGATAATCCTCATGACCCTTTCCTGCCACAAGGATGATATCGCCCTTCTTTGCCATCGTGCATGCCGTCTTGATCGCCTGCTCTCTGTCGGCATTCACAATCACGTTTCTCTGCTCCTCATCAGTAAGTCCTGCCAACATATCATTGATGATATCCATTGGCTCCTCGTTTCTTGGATTGTCCGACGTGATGACTACCTTATCGCTGTTAGTGACAGCCGACTTCGCCATGATCGGACGCTTGCCTTTATCACGATTACCTCCGCAGCCGACCACTGTGATCAACTCCGCATTCTGGCTTTTCACCTCGTTGATTGTGGAAATCACATTCTCCAAAGCGTCCGGTGTATGTGCATAATCAACAATCGCGCAAACCCCACTCTGCACACCACGGATTGTCTCGAATCTTCCGTTGACTGGAGTCATCTTGCTCAATGCCACCAATGTGTCTTCTGGTGTATTGCCAAGCAATACGCAAGCTGAATATACGGCAAGCAAGTTGGATGCGTTGAATCGACCAACAAACTGCGTTGAGACCTCTCTTCCGTCGATATTAAGAAGCATTCCGAAGAAGCTGTCCTCCACAACCTTCGCTCTGAAATCAGCCATCGAACGGATCGAGTAACTTTTCTTCAAAGCCTTGCTGTTCTGAACCATCACACTTCCGTTACGGTCGTCAGCATTAGTAAGAGCGAATGCATCGGCAGGAAGAGAATCAAAGAAAGATTTCTTTGCCTTTATATAGTTGTCGAATGTCTTATGGTAATCCAAATGATCACGAGTGATATTTGTGAAAATACCTCCGACAAATCTCAAGCCACCGATTCTTTTCTGGTCTGCGGCATGCGAGCTCACCTCCATGAAAGCGTATGTACAGCCAGCGTCAACCATCTCAGAAAGAAGCTTATTCAACGAGATCGGATCTGGAGTCGTATGAGTAGCCGGCACAGCTCTCTCGTCTACATAATTACATACAGTAGAAAGCAGACCTACCTTATGTCCGAACTCTCTGTGCATTTTATAAAGCACTGTAGCGATAGTTGTCTTGCCATTAGTACCAGTCACACCGACAAGTTTCAGTTTCGACGACGGGTTGTCATACCAAGCAGAAGCCAAACGACCAAGAGCCTCAGCGGAATCCTTCACCTGAATGTAAGCGACACCGTCATTCAAAACATCCGGCATCTTCTGAAGCACAATCGCAGTCGCACCCTTTTCGATTGCCGACTGGATGTATTCATGACCATCTATAGAATAGCCACAAACAGCTACGAACAAAGCGTCAGCAGACACTTGGCGGGAATCCTGACATATCGCAGAGATCTCCTTATCTGTATTGCCGACTATCTTTACGCAGTCGACACTGTTTATCAAATCGTTTAACTTCATAAGCCAACTATTTTAGCATAATTGTAATTAATTTGCCGGGAGATGCTGTCTCACCAGGAGGAATCGACTGTTGCACCACAGTGCCTCGGCCATGCATCGTCACCTTCAAACCTTTATTTTCAAGCAGATATAGAGCATCTTTTGCTCCAAGTCCGATAACTTTTGGCACAGTATACTTGCCGACTTTCATCTGTGTCATGCTCACCACACTGTCTCTGGTTGTAGTGTTGACCAAATCGTCATCATCTATCTTGTTTCTCGTATATCTGATATTCAACTCCTTCAACAGATACTCAACATCACTCTTATAACCACCCTTTATCTCAGGAGCGAATCTACCGTTGTCACACAATGCCGTCTCACAACTGACAGGAGTCATAGCGTATATTCTTTCCGCAATCGTACGGAACGCTTTTGAAGTGACATTATTATAGTACTGAGCTTTCTGCCAGTAAACCACCATACACGTATAGCGAGGTTTGTCAGCCGGGAAATACCCCACGAAAGACATCTGGTAATCACGAGGCGTACCAGTCGGGTTGTTGTAGTGCATACGTGCGGAACCCGATTTGCCAGCCAACTCAAGGATATCCGACTTAGCCTTCTTACCTGTACCCTGCTCTATCACACCCTTAAGCATCTCTTTGACCTTACCGAGAGTCTTATTTGAGCATACTTTCGGACAAATCACCTCAGTAGAGAAAGATTCCAAAGTTTTTCCGTCACGCTTGACAGCTCTGGTGAAATACGGTTTGATCATCTTTCCATCGTTTGCGATCGCATTATAGAATGCCAACGTATAGATTGGAGGAATCTGCACACTGTATCCGATCGACATTGATGTCAGATAATTACCGTCGTTCCTCACTTCCGGATCATCCGGTTTACGGATTCTTGGTCTGACATCATTCGGAATATCAAGATCCATACGATCAGCCAGTTTCATCGAATAGATCTTATCGACAAATTTCTCTCTAGATTTGGAGAAATATTCGTGAACCGGTTTCGCTATTCCTATATTCGAAGAGACGTGGAAAGCATGAGCCAAAGAAATCGTTCCGAATCCACCTGAACCGTCTGATTTGTAATTATGGTCGTGCATTCCTTTCTCTTTCCAGAATCCATCTCCCGTATCTATCATATAGGAAGTGTCCAATTTTGCCACTTCAAGCAGAGCTATCACAGAAGCCAACTTAAAAACCGAGCCGGGTTCGGAATTCATACCGACAGCATAGTTTTTCTGATCCACAAATGAAGTGCCTAGACGAGTAAGGTTTGAAATAGCCTTGACCTCACCGGTATGGACATCCATAAGCATCGCACATCCGCTATCCGCAGAAGCCGCCTGCATCACATCTGCAAGAGCGGAGGTCACAACATCCTGCATACGCATATCGAGCGTCGTGTAGACATCCGCGCCATCCAACGGGTCAACATCATTCACCCAAATCGGTTTGCCATTTCCATGAAGTTCCTTTCTTGCGACTCCAGGCTCGCCTCTAAGCTCTATATCAAATCTTCTTTCAAGACCGTTTTTTCCTTTGTCTGTCTCAGGATTAAAACCTCCGATCGTACGAGCGGCAAGGTTTCCAAACGTCTTCTTGCGTTCAACCTGCGTCTCCACATAGAAACCCGTCTTTTTCTTGGATTCTCTCCAGAACGGGAACTTCTGAGCACGTTTATAATCGTTATACGACACATACTTTGGTTCGAACACAAATGCATGTTTCTTATTTTTTTTGGCTTCAATGGCCTTACGCTTATAGTATTCAGGAGTATGGACATTGCCATAAAGGTTTGCCACACAGATGCACAAAGAATCTATTTTAGCATTGAACAGAGCATTGTCAAAACCTTCCACCATGAAATCCATCACCAGTTTATGCGTCTCCACCGAGCTGGCGATAAGCACACCGTCGCATGAATAGATATTTCCACGCTGAGGCTTCACAATCGAGCTGTCTTTGAGACTCTCCTTCTTCAACACTTCCCGCCATCCGTCGCCCTCCGGTCCGAACATCAAGCCCAATGCCCTCCACACAATAAGTCCCATGATCAAGAGAATAATCATACAAGGCAAGATCATTCCCTTGAGGATGCGTTTTTTCATACTTTCGTCAAACTTCGCCATACCCGATTATTTTTTAATCATAAAAGGTGGCAATGTCGACTCGGCAACATCAACGCTACTCTCAGAAATCATATTTTTCACGTTGCTCTGACGGCTCAACTGTGACAGATCAGCATTGACAGCCAGAGCTTTGTTCTTTTTATCCTGAAGCACTTTCTTCAATTTTTCGATTTGTCTGAACTGTTTGTCACACTCGTAACGGTTCTCTATAGTCAAGACACAAAGGCCGACAACAAGAGCCATCAGATACATATTGTTCATAATAAACTCCACAGAGAAGAAATATTCCAAATTTCCCTTTAGAGTTTTTAATCCGTTCTTAAACTCATTCATACTATTCTCCTCCTATTTTTTCTGCGACACGTAGTTTTGCGCTTCTGCTTCTTGGATTACGTTGGATCTCATCCGCATCAGGAGTTATCACTTTTCCGTTTACTGGAGAAAGTGAGCGGACAGTATTTCCATAGAAATCCTTCTCTATCTTACCGTCGACGTTGCCTGTCTTGAAGAAATTCTTCACAAGACGGTCTTCAAGCGAATGGTAAGTGAGTATAGCTACACGTCCACCGTCGACAAGAGAACCAGGAAGTTGCGAAAGCATCTTCTTAAGAGTTCCCATCTCATCGTTCACCTCAATACGGATAGCCTGGAACAGTTTCGCAAGATCCTTTTTCTGGCTGTCCTTGCCGATAAGCGGCTCAAGCAACTCAACAAGTTGGAAAATCGTCGTCAATGGAGCCTTCTGGCGAGCCTTCACGATAGTGGAAGCCACCTTGCGGGCATTGTTCATCTCTCCATACAAATAGAATATGTCGGCAAGACGTTGCTCGTCATACTCATTCAAAAGGATTTCTGCAGTAAGTTTTGACTTTCTGTTCATTCTCATGTCAAGCGGACCGTCGAAACGGAATGAGAATCCACGTTCAGCCTCATCGAAATGATGGAATGAGACACCAAGATCAGCTAGCACACCGTCTACCTTCTCCACTCCATAATAAGCCAAAAAATTGCTAAGGAAACAGAAATTGGAACGACAGAAAGTAAGTCTGTCATCATCCGGCACATTGGCGATTGCATCCATATCCTGGTCGAATGCGAAAAGTCTTCCGTTCTTGCCAAGACGCGAGAGTATCTCACGTGAGTGACCGCCACCACCGAAAGTCAAGTCGACGTACACTCCATCACTCTTTATATCCAAACCCTCCATGCAAGGGATCAGCAAAGCCGGCGTATGATAAACTATTTCATTTTCCATGACTGCAATTCTTTTGAGTTACACCATAATTTTTTCAAGCGCGGCCTCAAGAGACGCCTCATCCATCATAGATGCCTCGTAACGATCTCTAGACCACAACTCCAAATAGTCACCTACACCAACGAACACAACATCAAGATCGATTCCAAGCTGTTCAAGATACTTCTTCTGCAAAAGCACTCGTCCGTTAGAGTCAAGCTCAAGCTGCTCTGCCTTTGACGTGAACGTACGATAAATCATCTGATCCTGTGCCTTCCATAGGTTAAGACGTGATTTTAGTTCCTCACACTGTCTTGTCCACTCAGAAAGCGGATACAGTTTTGCAAAACCAGATTCAGAGTTTACTCGCAACACCAACGCTGTCTCATTGCTCTGTTCTAGCAAGCGACGAAACTGAGCAGGGACGAATACTCTGCCCTTGCCATCAAGTTTTGCGTCTATGTTGCCTAAAAATTGCAT
>Ga0307448_100005_pt1 | contig 22743 bp, 27 predicted proteins | sample GoafecBaGen2Rep2_FD_203827 | JGI IMG/M metagenome (GOLD analysis project Ga0307448, IMG submission 203827) | Metatranscriptome of enriched fungal communities from goat fecal pellet, Isla Vista, California, United States - Bagasse, Gen2, Rep 2... ... | reverse complement strand
TATCCATCTAAATTCCATGTACATTACAATCAATTTACTTAAACAGCACATTACAAAACATATCAGATCAATGAACATATTTTCATTAATACAATAACCGGTATGACAGAAAACATAGCGAATATGCAAAAGAAAATTAAAAACACACCCTTATTTCGTCTTTGAGATTCTGTTTCATTATTCCAAAGAGAAAACATTTCTTTATACTGTTCATGTGTGCTCTTACGTAACATCAAAATCAAGACTATTATAAAAGAAGACAAAAAGACAATAGTACTATCATATAATACAGCACGTATAGGTATACATACAAAAGAAAAATATAATGAAGTTTTAATTAAACAAACAAATCCCCAAGCTCGTAATTCCGGATTACAATCTTTATCCTGTTTATATAGATATTGATAAAAACGATAATAGAGATATGGAAATATATGTCGGATTCTACTCAACATATCAATTTTTTCGATCATACAAATTGTTGTTTGAAATCACATTTCATATCAGACAACATAATGAGACATTTTATTGTTCGTCTTCCTCCACAACTTGTATTTCTTTCTCGCCTCTTTTTATACCCCATAGTTGCGAATCATCAATCTCTTCCAAAATCAATGGTTTCCTTGACACTTTCTCTATTTGCATATGCTCAATTTTTGTTTCATGTCGGGAATTAGGGTGAAAATGATTCGCCAATCGGATAATCGGATATAATGAAATTAAAGGAAAGACACAAACAAATAACAATATCCACCATTTCTTTCTTCTCTGGGATTCTGTCTCATTTTTCCATATTGACATCATCTCATAATATCTGTGCATTCGCGGTTTTTCAAAATAATGAATTAAAAAAACGAATGGCAACCCCATCAACATAACAACACCCCTTGAATATTTTTCTATTGCATCATGCAAAATGCCGATAAATAAGCCATCAAAAATTAAAATATCCAATGGGAACAAAGCAAACGTAATGAAATAAAACATTTCAATTACAGACACCCACCAATGTGCAGAATCCTTAGAGTCTTTTCCTTTGTCGTTTTTTTCATAAAATTGATATGAACGATAATACAGATATGGAAATATATGTTTTATTTTTATTAGTATTTTCATATAACTTGTCAATGGATTCTCATACTTTATTTATCCACCAGAGTTTAATGAAATTTTAGATACCCATATTCTTTCGCAAGATATGAAAGAATATAGACAGGACCTATTATAATCAGGAAATACAAGAACAATTTCATTAAAGATGGAATTCTATCATAAATGTTTTTCCACCATGACGGAAATTTATAATTATGCTGTTCCAGGTAAGTTTCAACTCGTACACCTAAAAGTCCCAAAATAGCACACAATATAATAAGCGTCAAAAATTCATGCCCCATCAACAAGATTTTCTTAAAGACCGAAATTTCTGCAAATGCATATAAAAAGCCATCAAAGCAAAGAAGATTGACTAATGTATGCAATGCAACAATTATGCTTGATGTTACTGCCGCATTATTTTTTGTCTCGTTTGGATAAACTTGTTTTCGCTTTATAAATGACACAATATTTGTCCAAAGAGAAAAATAAAAATTATAGAGGAACAGATATATCATAATCACACCACTTTTTACTCTGTCACGTATCCTCTGAATTAAAACAAGTCTAACAAACCAAGATTCAACACACTACAGAAATAAACAACCGACAATTGGCATCGCTAATTTTAAACGACATTTATTTCAGATACGAAATCATCATCACAACGAACCGTCTTATATCTTTATAAGACTTATTATTTATATCATTCCTGATTTATCTGCCAGAGGTCAGACTCATCTATTCCTTCCAAATCAATTGGTTTCACCGTCTCAAATGATTCTTGTTTATACTCGATTCTTGTTTCTTTATTTTGTGCAGGAAAATAAGACTTCAAAAAACAGAGAAGCGGATAAAAAGAAGCGAATGGGAAAATACACACAAATAAAAGTATCCACCATTTCTTTCTTCTCTGAGATTCCGTCTCATTTTTCCACATCGGCATCATCTCATAATATCTGTTCATTCGTGGTTTTTCCAATCTATAGATCAGATATCCAATAGGAGTAATCATAAGAATCACACCTAACCTTGTATACCTTTCTGTGACTTCTCTTAGCATATGTCCCCATTCAAGATCAAAAAAAATGAAATCCAACGGAAAAATAATAAAAGTAATCACATATAGCATTTCAATTACTAAAACAAACATATGTGCACTTATATCCGAATCTCCTTCATTTTCATGCTTCTCGTAAAACTGATAAGTACGATAATAGAGATATGGCAAAATGTGTCTGATTCTCGTTAACATATTCTTTTATTCAGTATCAACCATGATTTCTAAGAAGCTCCTCATTTCTAAACAATCAAATTACAAGACGTTTTATCTGTATATTTGCTGTCTATTTAATTAACGAAAAATATCTCAGAATCAAAATGATTGGAATATAAGAAAAATAAGGACATACACAAAACAAAATCAAATACCAAAATTTGACTTGCCTTTGAGATTCCGTCTCTTTTTTCCATATTGGCATCATTTTATGATATTTTTTTCGTGTATTTTTGGAAAAGAATAAAATGATGGGTAATATGAGAGGGAAAAGAAACACTATAGGATTATCAAAAAAAAACGCATTTAAAGGCAGCAAAAAAAATGAGAAAACATACATTGTTTTAATTACACAAACAATTCCAAACGCTCGTAAATCAGGTCGTCTGTCTCTTTCTGTTTTGTACATGTTTTGATACAAACGATAGTACAGATATGGAAATATATGTCGGATTCTTGTCAAAATATTCATCTTACACGTCATACATATTGCTGTTTATGATTCTTGTCTCGACATATCCATCTTAATTCAATGCATTGTCTAAACCCAAAAACAGATGATTAATTTATCCATAACAGCACAATAAGCATCTCTTTACAGAAATAAAGCATAATGCAATATTATACTATGTATTATATATGAAAGACATCATAACAACTCATATTACATAGTCACGAAATTCTACCACAGAACTATTACGTACTACAAGACTAAAGAAAATTGTTTGAATATTAACAAGATTGGAATAGTTAGAAGAAAAGGCATCATGCAGAAAAAAACAAGAAAAATCAGTTTTTTTTGTCTTGTTGAAACCGTTTCTTCCTTCCAAAGGACCATCATTTCTTTATATTTTTTTTTGTTCTAACATCCAATGTCAAAATAATACCTATAAAAATAGCTATTATATAAACGATAGGGCTGTTAAAAAAAACAATATTTATTGGCAACAACAAAAAAACTAAAATATGCATTGTTTTAATTGCACAAACAAACAGGAAAGCACGTAATTCTGGATTCCAATCCAATTCTGGATAGGCTTCTCTTCCTCCAAATTTGTACATACATTGATAGCATCGATAATACAAATATGGAAATATATGTCGGATTCTAGAATATAATTTCATCTTTTTTTGTTAATTTTATCTATCAAACTATTTACCTTCTACCGCATCCCATATAAGATCAACAGCAGTACTAACAATAAGCTATGATTCTGCAGTGTCCCCAATAGGTCATTCCAATTCGCAAGCATAAACAGATAATATCATAGTACAATGTATTTTTCTTCCTATCCTAAGAATTCATTAACATTATCTTTTGACCGTCATTTCAAACTAGAAAAAAATAGTTTTTTTTTAAATCATCAGCGAAATCAAATCCATAATTATAAATACAGGAATAAACGAAAATATAGCAAATACACAAAAAAATATTAAAAATATGCCCTTATATTTTCTCTGCGATTCTGACTCATTTTCCCAAAGTGGCATCATTTCACGATATTTTTTATGCGTATTCTTCCGTAATAACGAAACTATCAGAATCATAAACGAAATAATATAAATAATTGAATCGTCTGATAATTTTGACATCAATGGCAGTCCCACAAAAGAAAATAACAACAAGTTCTTAATAACACATACAAATCCAAAAGCTCGTAATTCCGGATTCCATTTTTCTCCGCCCTTTTGGTACACATATTGATAAAAACGATAATAGAGATATGGAAATATGTATTTGATTTTTGAAACCATCTATCACTTATTTTTCACATCACAATAGAGAATTTCATCGAAATCAGAATAATCGGAACATACAAAATAAAAGGAATAGCACAAAACAATACCAAATACCAAAATTTGACTCTTCTTTGTGATTCCGTCTCATTTTTCCAAATAACTATCTTTTTTTGATACTCTTTATATTTCGTGTAATTCAAAGCGAATATAATACCTATCACAATAGGCACCATGAAAAAAATAGGATTATCAAAAAAAATCACATTTATAGGCAGTATAAAGAACGTAAAAACAAATACTGTTTTTATGGTACATACTAACAAAAATGCACGTAATTCAGGCTTTCTATCCCTTGCCGTCTTGTACATACTTTGATACAAACGATAGTACAGATATGGAAATATATGTCGGATTCTTGTCAAAATATTCATCTTACACGTCATACATATTGCTGTTTATGATTCCTGTCTCGACATATCCATCTTAATTCAAATGCATTCACTTCCCCCCAATTAATTTACCCCAAACAGCACAACAAACAATACATTACAGAAATAAATCAAAAGTCAAATCATGGAATTGTCACACATTTTAACAAAAATAAGATTTTAAAGTATAAAACATAAAAAACAACAAAAAACCAGTAAGGATATAAAATATAACGATTAAAATACCTTTATTCCTCCTCTTTATAGAAGATTCTGTCCCCCATTTTTTCTCTAATTCATTATAATTAAGACTATCGAAATACTTGTTCACAAACCAACTTAATGTTGCTATAAGTAAAACGATAAATATAATCAAAGCAGCACCAGAAAGAATAAAATCAGGGAATAAAAAACGTAATAATATCAACAATATACACACATGCATTCCTATCAACCACTCAATTGCACCTTTGGCTTTATCTTTTTCCACACCTGAATTCCGATATTGTTTTCTATAAAACAGTATTAATCTGTAATATATATATTTATACATCAACATTTGTCAAAAATATTTATCTTCTTTCGTTATTCATCCATTGTTTGATAGTAATCACAAATATCATACACGGTTGTTCCTATAAAATAAAATGCAGAAACACCTACTCCAATGGGACCACCCCAAAGAGCTAGACTTCCGAAAAATAAATCTGATACTTGTCGTACCTCGATTCCTTTAAGACCTTCTTCTTCAACATTTTCATAAATTCCATAAACAGTAAGTCCCATTCCTGCCCATGTAAGTCCTCTACCAAATTTTGTCAATGCTTTATTCCTCGCCAATTTTTTAGCAGCTTCCTTAGATTTAGGAATCATTTCACCATTCTTTAACACAGGTTTTCCTTTGGCATTTGTTCTATACCAAACTGAAACCTTTCCATTCGTTTGAACATAATGTTCACTATCATATAAAAATTTTTCATAACTAGTCTGAGCTAAAGACATTACACCTACTCCATACGCCATTTTTTCGGCAACTGTTTTTGGCTTCCTTATTTTTTTGTTTTTTGTTGAATTCAAAACATTATTATCTCGAATAGAGGATCCATTTTTTGAAGTCTTTTGTCCTTCAGAAACTGATTTCTTTTTCCCTTCCAAAGATTTTATAACCTGTTCTTCCGATGTATCTATATACTGACAGACAATTGATTTTTGCACTGGATATTGAGAATACAAATATTCATAATGTGAGATAGACACTTTTCTTATCGCTGGATTAAGATACTCCAAACCAAACGTCACATTTAAAAAAGCGTACCCCACCCCAATAATATATCCTTCATATGTTATGCCTTTTTGGCATAACTCGAAAAATTCTTCCTCTGTAATGTATTCTTCCATCTCTTATTTCACCCAATTTTTGTCAATAAGCAAATCATTCATTCTCAACTCTGGAGATGAAATCGAAAAAGAAGTCAGACAGCCAGTACCCAAATTTACTTTTTGGCTCAATCCTACGCATACACCTTCATTAAAATCAATACGTAACGCTGGGCTCTCTGTTTCATTTTTAAATACAATGGATCCACTGACACGCAAATGATCATTCGTAGCCCATCTCACTAAATTAGAATCTGGAATTGTAGAAAGAGCAAGCGATAAAACACCAGAACGAACCTCACTCTGCGGTTCGCCTTTTCCATCGACTGGTTGTACAAACGATGTGGAAAATTGTTTTACTTCATACTCTTTTCCAAAGCACTCAAAATATACACTTAAATTTCCATCCGGATTCTTAAAAAATGAATTAATCGCATCTTGTATAGCCATACTCGTATTATTTATTAACCCAACTATTTTCGACAGAGTAACTATCTATCATTATCTGCTTTGCTGCAATCACAAATGAAGATGCCACATATCCCTTTCCTGATTGATTATAAGAAAAATCTAGCTTTACACATGTACCTGTAGAGAAAGAAATTTCTTGTAACTTTTTACCTTCGTTATCAAAAACAGATATTGAACCATCTTTGTATCGATATGGATTAACCATAAAGTCAATCAACTCTTTAGTCGGCACACCTGGATATACCATACTAAGAGAACCCAAAAAAACATTGCTTTGAGGCTTTCCCTTATCATCAATATGCTGATAAAGTTCATATGAAAAATCCACTAACTCGTAACCTGAATTAGCAATTCCTCCATAAGAAAATTGTAGTACCGTCTTATAACCAAACATAAAATTTTATAAATTAGTGCATTAAACATTATTAACCAAACATACGCCACAGGTAAAAGAACAAACAATATTTTCAAGTTGTTTTTTTCGGTTACCGTAATTATCGCTAACAAATATAATGTCCGTCAGTGTTTTATCCAAAAAAATCAGGTCAATTTTGACGTTCGGAAATGGTCTGCCCGAATTGATTTCGGGCTCAACCACGCACGACATTCCATTTTATATTGTTCTCATTATCAAGATTTCCACACAGTTTGTCTCCACTCTTCAACTCTCCAGAAAGGATCATACGTGAGATCGGGCGACGCAGGTAGTTCCTTACTACTCCTGACACTTGTCGTGCTCCATACTTCGGTGTGAATCCCTTGAATGCCAATTCTTTCTTTGCAGCATCTGTCAACTCTATATCCATGTTCTGAGCTGTCAGCAACTTGCGGAATCCCTGGAACTGGATCTCGAAAATCTGCATCAATATCGATTCTCCGATCGGTGAGAACGGCACTATCTCTGACAGACGTGCAAGGAACTCTGGACGGAAATGTCGGCCCATCACCTCCATCATCTGCAATGTGGTAGGCACTCGTCCTTCCTCTAGCTCCTTTGAAATCCACTCACTTCCCACATTCGATGTGAAGATTATGATAGCATTGGAGAAATCGCCCTCTTTTCCTAATCTGTCGTGCAGCTTTCCTTCATCCAAAATCTGCAGGAACAAATCGAAAACCGAAGGATGGGCTTTCTCTATCTCGTCGAACAAAACGACTGAATATGGCTGCTGGCGTATCTTGTTGACCAACATTCCTCCCTCTTCATATCCTACATATCCTGGAGGTGCTCCATATAGAAGTGCGACGGAATGCTCTTCCTTAAACTCTGACATGTCGAATCGGATCATCGCTTTCTCATCGTTGAACAATGCTTCCGCCAATGCCTTCGTCAACTCTGTCTTACCGGTTCCTGTTGGTCCGAGGAAGAAGAATGAGCCTATTGGCTGACCTGCCTTGTTCATTCCGCTTCGTGATTCCAAAATCGCATCAGTCAATGATTTCAAGGCTCTGTCCTGTCCCACAACTCGCTGACGCAGGATTGTCTCCATATTAAGCAGACGTTCCTTCTCTCCAGCCTGGATCTTGCCAATCGGAATACCTGTCTTGGATGCCACGACAGCGGCGATATGCTCTGGCACCACCGTCTCAATCTTTTCTTTCGACATCTCTGCCAAGCTTTCTGCAAGTCGACGCAATTTATCTGTAAGTGCAGGAATATCAATCTCTTTATCGACCTCATATTCCACTTTAGCCTGGACAATCGGACTCAATCGGCTCACTATGCTCAGTTCGATATTCTTCAATTTAGTCAGATAATCTTCATCAGACAATTCAGAGCGACGCTGCTCCACATTATCCAACTCACGAGTCAGCCATGCCTGCTCACCTGCGGTCGTTTCGTTCACCATCTTGACTGCCGCCATAGTACGGTCGAGCAGGTCAATCGCTGAATCAGGCAAACGTCTGTCCTTGACATATCGTTTTGCCATACGCACACAATTGGATAGAGCCTCATCACTCACTTTCAGATTATGGTATGTCTCATAGTTTTCCTTGACAAAGCCGACCATTGTAACGGCATCATCCGTGTTTGGTTCTGCAAGTGTAAGAAGCTCAAAACGACGGTTGAGAGCGGAATCTGGCTCCACCACTTTTCTATATTCATCCTGAGTGGTTGCTCCGATAACAGTTAGATCACCCTTCGACAATTCTGGTTTTAGAATATTTACAGCTCCACTGTTTCCCTGTTTCGCGTCGAGCAGGATATGGATTTCATCAATGAATAGGATGACCTTCTCGATCTGACGAAGTTCGCTGATCAACTTCTTCAGACGGTCTTCAATCTCTCCCTTATACGTCGCTCCTGCAATCAACGCTCCACAATCCAGTTCCCATATCTCAGTGTTTTCCAGGAACGTAGGAACATTGCCGTTTACGATATTGTATGCGAGACCTTCCACCAAAGCAGTCTTACCGACTCCGGAATCACCAGTCACCATAACATTAGGTTTGCTGCGACGACCAAGTATCTCCATCATCTGGCGGATCTCATTGTCACGGCTAACGATTGAATGTAGTTTTCCATCTCTTGCCTCATCCGTTTTGCAGACGCAATATTTCTCCAGATTAGCTTTAGACGCAGGTGCATCGGAAGTGCCACCGTCGAAAGAAGACATAGGAATATTCACATTGGCATTAGCCTTTTTATTCCCATTGTCTCCGATAAAACAATCCCAAATATCTTTCTCTCTTATAGGGAACGACCTCAACTGGTCAGCTGAAAAACCGACCTCTGGACGAGAAAGAGCACACAATGTGCAGATAGGATTGATCTCAAGAAGACCCAGTTTCAAACGGACGTTGTCTGCCTCCTCGAAGACCTTGTAAACATTTGCATCTGGCTCAATTTCAGCAACACCTCCCAATTTTTCGCACTCCTCCATTCTGATCTCAGCCCACTCCTCAAGGTATGACACATCCTTGCCAATCGACAAAACAAAATCAGCCAGACCAACTTCCTTGTGAAGCATCGCCTTCAACAGATGAGCCGGAGTATATTTTGCATTGCCATACTCTCTAGCGAAAGATTTGGCGATGCTGACTGCTGTCTGCAGTTCACTATTTAAGTTTAGAAAATCCATAAAATTCAATTTAAACAAGTAATGGTAGATTAAGGCAATAAAGAAGAGTCGATAGTATAGTAGGTCTGACCATTAAACTCATACTTATTGCTGTTGTTTATCGCGTCTTCCAATGCTTTCTGTTTTGCGAACAAATATTCCTGCATCATATCCAACTTGGCATCTGGAAGTGCTTTGCGACTTTTCAGTTTAGAAAGCCTCAATGTGCTCAAAGTCGGATCAAACGATAACATTGAAATTGCCTCCTGCTGATTTTTCGAAAGAGTCATCTTTTTCAACTTTGACTTCTTCTTTGGATAAACTTTTTCATATTTAGCCCAACGAAGATATGTCTTATACATTGATTTTCTTGCCTTTGACGTTCTTTTATAACGACGCTGTCCCGCTTGTACGTCAACACGTCTTTTACTTATCATATCCGGACATGAACGTAATTTATCTTTCTTTTTAGCAGACTGAACATTTTTTGTATCCACTCTCACTTCCAACAAATCGCGCATGAACTGACGGATGCGATTCAATTCTGAGTCTGTCACAAAAAGCATATACTTTCCCTTTTTCAGATCCTTCGAACTGACTTTAAGATCTGTCGGATAATTGGTGACAGGATTCATAGGGAACAATGGTTTGAAATGAGCGGACAAATCCTGGAATGAAGTAGGATATCCGCCAAGTTTCAGCCAATCAAGATTAATCGAAGTACGCCATACACTAGAATGTTCAAAAGATTTCTTGATATGGTCGAACACACTTTTTGTCTCGTGCTCTATCATAGAGATTGTAGAGTCTGTCACCGACAACAACAAATCAGGAGAGAGTGCCTCTTGTTTTCTCGGGAAGATAACCCATCCCTGGTGCATGCTGTTTTTCGGATAATCAAGGCCATACACATTCTCCGAGAATTCCTTATATCTGTTGCTAGAGCACAACTGTTCAGAGCTGACCAACTGTTTTTTCTTCTTTTTAGACAGTTGTTCCGCAGAACGAGATATCATGTCCTCAACCTGCAACACGAAATTATTGAATGTATTTCCGCTATTTGAGAACAATTGGCAGCCGATGATTCTGCAATTATTCTTCACCAGACTGTTGACCAACGCATTGTCAATCTGCTCCTTTTGGTTTCCATTTTCTCCAATCACGATGACAATATTCTGCTCTTCACTATGCTGAGACAACATGTTGACAGCGCCACGCAATGCAGACCACGCATCATTAGAGTAATCAACTTTTCGGCTAAGGACTTCTGCATATTTCTCCAAATTCGAGAGTGCCTGTCCTACATTATCCGTCGGCATACATCTTGATGTGCTTTTATTCTCTGAGTCAAAACCGACATAATAGCCAAGACGGAAATGGAAATCTGAACTATGCTTCTTTATTATCCAATCCAACTGCTGAAGGAAATTGACATACTGATTGAATTTTGCGACAACCTCTCTCTGTCCAGAAAACACAACCATAATATTAATCTTCTTCAGATTCTCCTGCAAATCCTCGTAAAATGGCTTTGTAATAGGCGTACCAGCAAGGCTGTAAACCAGATTACAGTCATCATTGATGACAGGAATAGGAGTCGCTGTCTTTAAGACAACATCATCAGATTTTTCCGAGACTTCATTTATTCCATAAATAGGATCCACGCCGACAAAATTCGGGATCTTGTTTGATCTCAAATATTTGATCTCCGATTTTTTAGGGATTGAGAATGAAGTGCCAGTATATGGGCTCATGAATGCGAACTGTTTGATCGGCATCTCTGAGAAATCTCCATACAGCATCTCACCCAATGGTCGAAGCATCGAAGAGGAAACCCAGCCTGATGTGACAGTTGATGCAGTCAATGGAGTCAGATTTTCTGTTCCAATCACAAGACATTTGTCTTTATCCTCACTACGTTTTGCCAAGAAAATAGGCTTTTGGAACGGAATCGTGCCAATCGGATTAAGCAATTCTGGCTCTTTATACAGTGTGACCTCTCCTTTAGTGAAGAATTTCTCTGTATTAGTCAACGGCGCTGTATCATTGACCATCGTGATCATCTTCATCACCAAACCAGTCGCCACGTCAGTCACGGCATTGGATGACAACACCAGATTAGATTTTGGCATCCAACCCAAATACTCCGCTTTGTTCGGATCTTTCACACGTCGGCCTTCAAAAACGCCCTTTTCATATTTGACAACCTCCACATAATCACCCTCTTCATCAATAACTGCCAAAGGCTCAAAATATGAGACCTCTTTCAATTTGACTTTTCCGCCTGGAATATGATATGTGGGATTCAAATCCCTGTCTGAATAGACAATCCATGGAGTCTTCCTCTCTGCAGACTTCGGAACAGACACCTCTCCACAACAATAATTTCTAGTATACTCGTCAGGTGTCTTCATTATCTTTGTCGAAGATCTGACAGGTTTACATGCTGTGCTAAGGACTAAAAATCCGCATGCAATAAATGGAAATACACGCTTAAACAACATCATTTCTTATTTTTTTTCTTTTTCACATCTAATTTTCAACACATCAATTGCAAGATACCTGATTCACCAACAATCTCTTTATCCGTCCCTTCTTATCACGTTCCGCATTCACATCCATTATGACGGTAGACTGCTGTTTGCCAAGGATTTTCAAACCATTACAATAAGAATAAAAATCATTCTCATTTGTACCGTTGATCAAAACCATGACATTCGAATTTCCATGCAAATAATGTCTCAACAGATAATTATAGTTTGTATTGAACACATTTCTCTCATCGATGATCTGCTGCAGTCTTCTCTTGAAGTCGTCGGATGCCTGAGCATCTGTGTCAGAACTTTCATCGATAGCAAACTCTGGCAACACTTCAATAGTATGGACTATCGGATACATCATATTGCCAGCCATCAGTTTCACTTCGTAAACTCCTACTTTTGAATATACATAGATAGGATTCTGCTCCTGAGAATCAACCTGTCCACTCTCACCGAACTCCCATCTCCAGTTATCGGAATTGCCGCAAGCCATAAAAACAACACGCTCGTTTTGTACAACTTTCGACGGTGCCTTTATCCTTATCAACTTACTGTCGTTGGCAGACTTGCTATCCCTCACATTAACTATAAAACATTGGCTTTTCTCTCTGTTGACAATCAATCTGATCTGATAACGTCCCGCCTCCTTGAATGTATAAAAGCCTGTTTTGTTGTAGGAGATATCACCGTTTCCAAACTCCCACAATATGTGTGAGGTATTGTACGTACTGTCCGAATAACGAATTGGAGAGCCTAATTCAACATCCAACGGAGATACAGAGGCACGAATAGAAATACCAGCCGTACACGATTTGATTATAAATGAACCTCCAATCAGGATCAACATCATAGCGACGACTATCAACTGACCTTTTGAAAATAGTTTATTCATAATCAATTGTTTTTTAATGTTTCAACTCCGGCACGACAATTGTCCAACTCAACCTTAAACTTCTCAATGTTTTTCTGAGATGCGGAAAGGCGTTCACGGTCAAACAGTTTCATCTCATAGAAAGATGCCACCTGCCCAAAGATTCTGAATCGCGCATCATACTTATTGTCATCACTAATCTTCTTTATCTCGCCAATTGTATAGTTGAGTTCCCTCTTTTCATACGACGCGTTCACATCCGGATTAATCTTGCTCACACCATTGTCGATTGATGTGATCTTATCGAAATAATCAGACTGAGCCGCTTGAAACATTCTCACCCTCTCCAACTTTGTCAACGCATCTTTCTTTCCGTTTGCAAAATGATAATCTGATTTATATATGAAAAGGATGTATATACAGATACCAGTCGTAAACAAGAACAAAGAAAGAACATAAATCAGCCCCGTCACTTTTTCTTTCGACGTCAATGCGGTTTTGCTTTTTGCCATATCACATTAATTAAAAGGTTTCTTTACTTTAGAAATTGACTATTTCTCTTTTGCTTGTTCAATTTCTTATAATCACCATTACACAAAAACAGATCCTCTTTCATTCTGAGTTCCTCTTTCTTCATAGCCGAAATAGAATCTCTGACTCTCAACAATTCCTCCATTTTAGAAATCATAAACGAATGTATCTTCACATCGTTTTCCGGAAGTTGGGATATTTTTTTCGAGATCTCCATCTTTCTGTCGACTATCGAATGCATAAGAAATTCCGAATTCACATCTTCAGTGACATCGAAGGACTTGTATCGTGTAAAAAGATCATCGATATCATCACACAGTTCCATCTGCACTCTGTAGATCTTATCACAGTCGCCAGTCTTCAAATTGATTTCCGCAATCTCTGCCTCTGATGTCTTCAAAAAGGAGAAGACGAAAAACAATGTCAAGACAATCAAAAACATCATATAAGCAGCAAACTTAACATGCATAAGTACTGCCTCTTTCTCATTTAAAGCTTTCATGACAATATAGTTGAGTAGCCAAGAAGCGGTGCAGCCCCGTCTTCATCTGTCAACAAGAATGCAAGACCATCCTTAGCCACATTGATATTTATATTCAATTCTGTATCGGCAGGCACAAACAAATCCATGATATCCATAAATTTACTATACGCCGAAGTATTCTCAAACATCAGATCCTTATACTGCGGAGGCAACGAATCTATCCGTACATTCATCACAGGGAAACAATCCGTCATTTCTCCTCCTAGCACCGTCGACACTCCTAACTGATTCTCTCCTAACACCCAATCGCACTGATCTGTGTTTAATGTCAAACATTTATACGACAAATCTATACTGACCTCACAATCAAAAAATACCGAGAGAATCTCTGCCATCTGTTCCGGTTTGGTCAAACGATAAGCCTGCGACAACAAAGAGACAGCGAAAAGAGCTTTATCCAACGGCATTCCTTGCAACACTTGCCACACAGATCCAAACAAACGTATGAAATCATCGTGTTTGTCTCTCTTCTCCAGCCTCATCTCGTACAGATTGGCCTCTACAAGCATCCTGTCTATCGACATTTCAAACGGTCTGAAAAAGTACGTCGCGCTCAACGCCACTTGCCTCTCATGTCGGATATAGTCAATGACCGCATCCTTGTCTTTTTTGTCGCTGATATCCATACGTTTGTGAAAAAGGCCTTCAGGCAAAGATTCATACAAATCCCTTTTTCTGGAATATATGGTAAGATACTTTGAGAATCTATCAAAAGAATTTTCCCAGACTATCTTGTCGATATTCTTTCCGCCCTTGGACAATCCCTCTCGAATGATCCTGATCTCTTCCGGATCAAAACCATTTTCGATAAGACACGCAGCGACAAACTCTGCACGGTAATCCGTATATAGTGTATTCTTGCCTGCTATTACGTCGTTAACCGAATCCATGCTCTACCACTACAATAGCCAACTTGATTTCTTTCCCTGGTCAGAGCCGTCTTTCGCTGATGTGACAGAAATGACCATGCTCTCTTTGCGTTGACCGACATACTCAAGTTCACTCAGTTTGACCAACAGTTCCGCCAATGTCTTCAGCATAATATTGATTGACGACATCGAAACATCTATTCTGTTCTGATGAAACACACCGGAAGCGACATTATCCAATATAGACTCAAAAGCAGACGGTGTGATGCCGTTCCACTCGTGGAAATATTTAAGCAGATCATCCTTTCCCGACTTAGACATGAACAAGAAGCTGAGCGACGCGGAATTCGCCATTCCACCAAACAATTCAGCAATCTGATATGGTGACAATGACAATCCGCAATTATGCCATTTGTAATCTATGTCTGCGACAGATCTCTGCAGTTCCTTGCAGAAGATCATACTGTTTTCCAAGCATTCCGACTTGTTGGCATTTGAAGAGTATGCTTTGCTGAAAATGATGGCCAAGGCATTCCGCACCGTCGCCATATATTGTGTGAAGATATCGAAGCATCGTCTCAATTTTATGTTGGAAGACATTGATAATGATGGCGCAAGATAACCCTCATCAATAACAAGCTCACCATTCTTCTTTTTCAACAGTCCTACCACAACATCAAAAGGACCGTATTCGTTTACTATCTCCTTTTCCCTTTCTATTATAGACAACTTATATCCAGGATCCACAAACGGATAGCGTGGAGGTGTCTCCTGCATATTTGGCTCTCCACAAGGACGTCTCTCAAATGGAGACACAGACAACACTATATCCCAACCTTGTTCAACCGTATCTATCTCTGAACTGCACTCACAAACAACAGGTTGGGCTGGTGTAATGTCTATCAAATATCCGCCTTTGGTGATTCCATGATATGAACTCAAGACCAAACGTGTTCCATCACCCTTGCCATTCAAATAAAGGTTCTTCTGCTCCCCATTCTCATCAAACTTTTCCATTGGAAGCATACCGTATGCATACTTGTTCTGTAGAGCCTCCGTATTTTTCATCAGGCGCTCCATCAGATAATTCTCGGTTGCAATGAAATGAGATGATGACACGCTCATACCTTGCATCCAATTGACAGGCTTAAAAACAATATTCATAATTTCAATCTCTTCTTTTTCACTTTAATTTTTTTCACTTCACATTTTTCACTCTTCTCGCAACAATCATACAGTTGCGTGTCAAGCCGTTAGACTCAAACGTCAAGTCAGGATCCAAATATAGTCTTGATTTCAAGATAGATCTCTCGGTGTAAAAAATCCAGCCATAAGATCCCTCTTTGTCAAACAACTCGACCTGATTATCCAAATGCTGCTTATTATAATCGTTTATAATCATTCCGAACCACTCACCCAACACGAATGTCTTCAGAGCCTTACTGTTTACTATCACCTCATTCTCGTCGCCTACATACTTCGAGACATTAATTCCCACTACCATCACTCTGCTGATATCCAATTCTGCGTGTGGAGGCTCGAATGTCTCACTCTCACTGTATACCTTTATCTTATATATCTCAGCCGGAATGTTGAGATAACATTGATATGTAATCACAAAAAGCGGATAAAACAAAAGTGGCAGCAGACATGTACCTGCCCAAAATCCGTATTGTAACTCATTTGTGAAATTGAACAAAATCGCAAATAAAGCCCACGACAAAAAGAATTGCAACCCGACCACAAAAATCACTCCGTTCGTTTTCAATTGCGGAATGAAATGCTGCAATATCCTCTGGTTGGCAAATCCTAGCAGCAAAAACAAAAACTGGATAAACAGGTATACATACGGCATAAATTCCATGCCGAAAAGTCCGCATAATCCAAACAACGAATAAAGCAGACTTGTTGACAACACCGTGATCACCGCCTTTTTATCTGACAGCAATTTGTTCTTTTTCGCAATAACCACAGACAATAATCCTAAAATAAGGACTATCACCGGGAACAATAAATAATTTATAAAAAATTTACCTACTTCTAAACTCATGTTATTTTATCTGCAAAACACTCGATAATTAAACGTCATCGGAGATTGTCCGACCAATTTCTCTCGTATATCGTTAGACAAACGTATTTTTTGACTCTCAGTCATTTCATTGTTTTTAAGTATCAAAAATACATCTATCGTTCTCTGCAACCCGCATCCCGAATCGGAACCCATACTGATGCCTTTTCTGATCTCCACATCTGAAATATCCTCACAACACTCTGAAAAGCAAAAGTTCCTGATATCATTATTTGTCACCACTCTGTTCCTACTTCCAAGGATATACTTGAATTTTGCGATTCGCTCCCTTTCCAATGGAGGATTCGCGCCATTGACACTGGTTGTAAGAAAAATAGGATGCTCATATTCTCCATACGAATCCCCAGTAGGATTGAGAGCCTGTCCTATCCTCATCCCATTGGCAAGTGGCCCATAAGATGTCCAATATTTCAGATAGAAATACGACGTCGGCTTCTCAGGCTCCACAAAAAGATAGTATGGTATATCTGTACGTCCCGCATCGTTCTGAGTCCTTCTGTCGATTTTACGCAAAAGCTGCTCAATAAGGTTCACGCTCTCTACTCCACTTCCGTTCTCCGGGATTGAGAATCGGCTCAACTCCTCTTCCATCATGCCCTGCAGGCGAATCAGGAATTCACGTGCGTCTCTCTTGTCAAACGACTCACACCCTCCTTGACGCAATGTGTAACACATATCCGTCCTTTCATCCTTATATCCATTCGATCTGTTGTAGACGTTGCCATATTCATCCTCCACCTCCACAACATCAAAGAATGATTCATACTCTCCAACAGGAAGCGGAAGCACACCGAAATCTTTTTTCACAAGGCTGTTCAATTTGTGCATCTCCTTGTTTACCACTGGGAAAGTGTTGATTGACACCTGTATATCAGACAACACAGATGTTGTAAACTGCGGTGGCAGATCGATCTCCAACCAGATCAGATCTTTGTTTAAAACAACTGAGTATTCTTCCGCATCATGATGCATATCAAATCCAGATGGCACTTTTGTGAAATCCTGAGCTGTCACTGCCAATGGGCCGTCTATCGTGACATAGCTCATCTTATAGTAGTCGACAATTCTGTCATTCAAACTCTGGTCATTTCCCAATCCGTCGAAAAAGCGCTGCAGATGAGCCTGCTGTCTCTTACCCTCAGTATATAAACCTCGGTTGACCCGCACTTCCTCTCCTTTCCAACGCCATACAGCTGACGACAAAAAGTGAAGGTAATCATTCCGTCTATCTATATTAGGAAAATCAAAATATATCGACAACGAGTTCAGATCTATATCTTTTGTTCCAAACTCCAGACCGACGAATACCTTGTTGACATTCTCCGGAACAGTCTGTTTTTTCAGCAAAAGTCTCTTATTTTGATCAGGAAGGACTTCATACACACTATTTTCCGCAATAATCATACGGACATCTCCGTTTCGCAACTTAGTTTCGCATACTGGATAGAACGAAAAATTCCTGCCATCACGTCGTCCTTGGGCTATTGCGACGGTGGAAAAGCCATCATACAGACTTGTCTTCAGTTCCCCGGACATGATCTCGGTATGTACCACAGCATGAGACGGACGCACTACTGTCACAACCTCAGGAAGCAAGACCTCGCTAAGACGTTTCATCGCGCGGACCTCAATATCTGCGATTTCATCGGATATATTATGAAGCTGCATTGCCAACGACTCTATAAGAAGTCTCACCAGCGGATCCAGATTCTCAACCTTCCTGATGTTCCAATAGTCTAATGCCGTACGAATCATACGGTCTTTGATTTCTTCTTTACTTTCTCTGTTATAACCCATACTCTAATCCTTTGACAAAGGTCCTAAAAACAACGTATAATAAAGTTTGCATCGCTCGCCAGTGGAATTGAGAGTGGCATTGATAAAAATCTCCACCTTTTTTCTCACACTGACGTTGCGAGACATCGCATTCTCCTTGAGAACATCTCCTACTTCAAGGTGATATTCACAATTACTTATTCGTTTTTCATATTTTGAGATCGAACGCGACAAACATTCCGTGAAACGAGTCTTCCAAGTATCAAGGGATACGATTCTCTCGAAATCCATTTCCCAAATTTTTGTGCCGTATTCCTCGTCAAAACTATGCTCCCCTGGATACGTTCCGATCAGCATCTCTATATGTTGATCTACAGACTCCAACTCCGTACATACGCTTGCATATCCACGAGTCTCATCCAATACTGAAGCGAAATCAAAGGGAATTTTGTAGTAACATTCTTCCATTTCCTAGAATTTACTGACATAAAAAACCTCTACAAAAATAAATAACTCAGCAAATATAGCAATACTTTTTGATGTAAATATTTTAACAAAGATGAAAAAGTACATTATATCCAGACAAAGAAATGTACTTTCAACAATGAGAAATTCAAGAACTGTACTGTTGTCATAATCATATATATTTTAATAAAACAAATTCCCTGCACATTCTAAACATAATCATCAAGCCCCACAGGTTTCACATCGCAAAAATACAAACATATTTTTTATTTCCGCAAATTTTACGACACAAAAATTCACAATCCAACAAAAAAAATAATTTTTGTTTACGACGCGAATATCCTCAAACTGACTGTCTTAGTTAATGAAAATAAGATCTACAAAATAATACTCCACATGCTTGGCGATGTTTCCGTCTGCATCAGCGACGTAAGAGCTGATCCAAGATGGTCTGGATGATAGAAGAAGAATACTTTTTCCGCCTGCCATCTCCACTCTTCTCGGATCTGCACCAAATCCATCCACATTGCCTAATTTCGATGCGATTCTTTGCGAAGCTGCATAGATATGCTTTGTATAGGCTCCACCATTCGACAGTACAAAGTATGGGCTGACATAGGCTGTGAACTTGCAAATATTGTCGTTTCCAACGACTTTTTTGCCGTTCACATGAACCATCTCGCTCACTGGTCAACTTCACTGTTCTTTCTCCAGAAGCGTCATAGGAATAGCAAGACACGCTTCCGTTGTTGTTGACGGCTAGTAGGCGGTTCTCCTCATCCCATAGGAAGGATTTTTTCTCGCTCGCCTTACAGGCTCGCTGAAAAAAAAAGGAATAAAGGTGATATCCTTGGAGATTTCAATTCTTTAGGCGACCAAATGTATAACAAACAAAATAAGCACTATAAATCTGAAATCATTTTTTTATGCTCTCACATAAACATATTGTCATTGTCTATGAAAATAAATATTTCACATATGCATCAAAAGCCAAATTTCTAACTGTATTTTTATTTAAAAAATAATTTTGTTTTCTTATTACAGTTTCAGCTGCCTTAAACCAATCAAATGGCACGCCATCTAATTCTTTATCAGGTTGAAAACCTAAATTATCACAAAACTCTTTTTTTATTGCTTTATCCAACGTCTCTTGAGAAAGATTCTCCAACAATTTGACATCTTTACTTAGATTTATTCTATTTATTAAATCTGTGTTAGAAGAAAATCTTTTATATGTCAATTTCACAATTTCAACAAAGGATGTTACATCCATTTCATTAAAACCATCAAACCAGATATCTCTTGCGTTTAGATTTTCACTCTTTGAAAAATTAGCAAATTCATCAACACTTAAAATAAAGCCTGGCCTTGTGTACGAATCCTTTGGTATATCCCCCCATATTGCACCAACTAAGATAATCGGAGACAAATAATAAGAACATGTAAACATAGAATCATAATACCTATGAATATCAAGGGATAAAGTCAAAAAAAGATTGTCTTCTACCTTCATTATAAAATTGGCTTGACACTCTGGTCTTGTGTCTTGCACATATCTAAAACCTAGAGATTCCAATTTTTGTTTTAGAACAAGAATCAATTTCTTTTTTGTTAATTTCATTTCTATATTATTAATTTTTGGAACCAATATAAGTCGGAGATCCAGATCTTTAGGATCATAATATCTAATTTCTGTCTTAAATCCATGATCCTGCATTAGTTTTTCTCTTTTTTAGAGCAGATTTTACACCTGATGGGGTTTTGTGGTTTGATGATAACAACTGTTCCTTCAAGAAGCACAGCATCTTTTCTAACCGTATTTCCTCCTCCAAGATTAATTATTACCTCTGTCATAGCATTCTTTGTTTCAACCAATTCAGATTCAAACTGTCTATGAGCTTCTTGTCAGATCTCTTTTGATTTTCCAACAGTAGGATTATCAACACCTTTTAAAACATTCTTTGCAGCACTTTTATTTGTATCCCTTACTGTTGCTCCCGCAGCTGACTTTGTGGCATTTTTAGCAGTAGATCTTAAAAGATACTTAACACCATTCTTTATAACACCTTTTGCCAAAGAACCAGAACACATAGTAAAGATATCAACGTCTAAGAATACGATACCAGAAGCAACCGACAAACCATTTCCATCCCTAAATCCTTGATAAACATCACGACCACTATCAACAACAGGTACAAAATCAACAATATCGTTTCCATCTGGATCCTTCAATCTTACTGGTTCACCCATACAGTACGCATATGGAGAGATTCCCATATACTTCTCTCACATAGGATCCACACTCAACCATATTGCACCTGTAGGATCCAAATATCTTGCTTCGTAGTAGTACAAACCTGTCTCGTTGTCCAACTCTTTAGCATTGAACAAGAAATTAGTAGAGAATTGGGAATTACGCTCTTCCACGAATACCTCGCCGTATGGAATGTATTCAATGTGCTGGGCGATGTTTCCATCTGCATCAGCGACGTAGGAAGTAGAACAAGCCCCCTAGCCCCCTGAAGGGGGAACTGGTTCACCACTTTTATAGAGACGTTCCAGTAATGTATTCTCAAATCGGAACACTGTCAAAAGATCGCTTGTCGTATTTTTTGATTCGACGGTGTAAAATTAATGATTTTAAATAATTTAAATCTCTTCATTTCTTTCTTTTCTCGCTCGCCTTTCGGCTCGCTCGAAGGTGAGAGGGCAAGGGCGTTCCGCCCTTTGCAATTCCTCATTTCCTGAACTATGCCATCTGGGATTACCAGAATTTATAAAGATCGCTTTTCAAATCATCGATTTGATTTATACAAAGATAATTCTTTTTATGGAATCATCTTCATTTATCATTTTCTTTTCCGCTCGCCCTTACGGGCTTGCGAAAGGGGTGATAAAATTAACAACACATTCTTTTAGAATGTAAAATCAAAACAATATCGTTCCTTCATGCCGACACTTTTTAAGTTTCCTTCTTAAACCAGACAATTCAAAAATGCGGAATCTTTCCATAGGTACAGTATCTACAGGATTAGCGGTTATCAATTTTTTCCTTGAATCTATATATACATAATCAGAATTCAAAATATAAGAATGGAAATACACTATTTTCTTAGCAGTATCACACACCCCCCAAAAACAGCGTTCATCACATTGGTTTCGAATGTTCATTGTGTCACATTCCATTTTGTATAACCTCACCTCACCTCCATAATCCACTAACCAAGTCACCTTACCAGCTATATAAAAATCTGTCAAGTCCATATAATTCTTAATTTCTTCATGTGTCGATCTATGTTCATAAAAATGATATAAACACCACATGCCTATAGGCATAGCGATCGCAATACTCATATATTTTAACACCGTTTTATTCATATATCAAAAAAACATATATCTTCTTGAATTAAGTTTATTAATCCAGCAAATTACATTTTAGAAACTTCTTTCAAATGGAAAATCAAATATGGAGCAAAGAAAAAATTATAATAATTTGCAGCACTTCATCCTAAAATAGGAATGGCTGTAGTCCAACCCAAGACACAATCTCCAAAACTTTTGGGTTTTCCAACGCTACTCCTATTCAGAAATTTACAGCTACCTGAACCTATT
>Ga0307448_100004_pt1 | contig 24300 bp, 50 predicted proteins | sample GoafecBaGen2Rep2_FD_203827 | JGI IMG/M metagenome (GOLD analysis project Ga0307448, IMG submission 203827) | Metatranscriptome of enriched fungal communities from goat fecal pellet, Isla Vista, California, United States - Bagasse, Gen2, Rep 2... ... | reverse complement strand
CTCAAAAAAGTGTCATACTCTATTCAGTTTTTCTTTCACGCGTGCACTTACTCTTTTTGCCGTTGATGTACTTACGTTCATAAGTTCGGCGCACGTCTCTAACGATATTCCTTTGGCTCTATAATCAAATAACTCCCGTTCTATCTCTGTGAAGTTACATTTCGTGCGAAAATAATCTAACTCCGATACTACGAAATTACTTATTTTCACCGACAAGCGTTAACCCTCGGTCAATAACTTCATAATATCGTCTTTTGTCTTGCGTAATCCGTCAATATGGTTTCCTGTTATTTCGTGATCTATTATTGCTACTAATGCGCGGATTGTCCCCGCCTGTAATTCCTTAACCTCTTTTATCTCGGCTCGGTTATCGTCTGCGTCCTTTTCCAACTTCTCCACACGCTTTTTAAACCTAACGGCGGGGTTTAGGGCTTTATATATTGCCGTTCCCGCTCCTCCGACTATTGTAATACCGCCACAAATGGCTAAAAACGTCTCTAAATACTCCATAAACTCACCTCTTCCAATAGTATAATGGGATTTCGTCGCCCGAATCCCACGAATCGTAATATATTCCATCGACCACACAAACCGCGTGCCCGTCTATGGCTAGGATAAATGTACCCACGGGATGATTAAAGCAAAACGCCCTAACATTGTAGTCGTCTTGGTTTACCATGTGCCGTTTAAAGCCTAAATGTTTTAGGTATCGATTCCATATGCTGTTTCTTGACGGCATGTCCTTAATAAAAAAACCTATTATGTTTATGCCTAAATAAATATCATTCCACTTTTTCCCTGTGGCTTTGGTAATTGCTCGTATTACGCAATCGCCCGCCTCGGGGGTTTTACGCGGATTTGGATTGTAATATTGATAACTCATGCGCTCGCCTTGTTTTCTGCTCGGTTCTTTACTAATACCTTTAAACGCTCATATTGCTCTTTTAAGCCGTTTTCCTTGCAATACTCTTTATAACCCTTGCGTTGCTCGGTTAACCGCTTCTTTTTTGCTGTTAGCGCGTCCATAAGGTCTTTTTTCATGCTCTCGTCTTGGCACGCGTCAACCGCCTCTTTCAATGCCTCGACTTCTCTATTTGTTTTGCGTATGCGACGTTCTAATAAGCGTTGTCTTTGCTCTTTGTCGTATCTCGCTTGGTTTTCCTCGCTGTCGTAATGAGGGAACGGGTTAGGCATCCCCTCAAAATAGGGGCTAAAATGATGTCGGCAATTCGCGCCACATAGTCCGTCTACCCATCCGTAACGCGTGCTTTGCACAAAATCGGGATATTTCGCGTTTGTTGTTACGGGTGTCGGTATCTCTTCGTCGCTCTTATGCTGTGCTGTGATATTCAACGTTTTCCAATCGACATGAAAGATTCCGCCTTGCCAAACTTCATGTGTAGGTCTTGCGCCTAAGTGTGACGATGTGATCACTAAGTCGCATCCCATTTCTTTCATGCGTTCTAATTGCATTTGCGATGTGCCTTGACTTATTCCCGTCCTTAACGCCCTTGTAACAGCCGTCTCTAGCGTGTCTTTGCGCCCTGTGTCGTAGTGAATAGCCGTAATCCCATCGCTTGCAATATCCAATACCGCGTCTTTAACCGCCTCGTTAAGCCCTACCGCGCCACTCTGTACCATTGTCATAGCCTTATTCATTTCGCGGGTATATGCTGTCCCCGCCTCTTGCGCGGTTGTCTTTGTATAGTTGTCTAAACTTCCCTCGGTTGCTTCATAATTGCGCTGTAATGCCCTTAATGCTCGGGGGCTTTCCTTAAACTTCCCGTTGTCAATTCCGACGCTCTTATACACCTTCTTATCGTACTTATACGCCTCTATTCCCGCGTCCTCGAAAGCCTCCGCTATTTCACTATCAAGAACGGGTGTAAGTCTCGATAATTCCGCTTGAATGTCTTTTATAAGTTCGCCCGCGTCCTGTAACGCGCCTATCATGTACTTGTCTTTTGGGGTTAGGATGTAATCATCCCCCCGACTTAATCGCGTTACAATGGCGCGTACAACCTTTTTTATTATGCTGTTATGCATCGCGTCCGCTATTGCCTCGGCTTTGTCTGTCGCCTGTGCGATATAATCGGGGGTTAACATGTTCTTACTCCTCTACGGGCTCGGGTGTGGGCTGTGTTTCTCTTACCCAATTATCTTGAAAAACTGTGTTTCCGTTGTTATCAAAAACAAGAATAGAAAGCCCTAAAAAATCCTCATTAGACATGGCATAATCCATTTCGTGATGATACTTTTGTTTGTATCCATCGCGGGTATCGTACCCAAGTACGGGAATTGTAACATCCCCGTTTTTTGTATGTTGGACTCCTGTAAAATTATACATTTTCTTTTCTCCTTTCTAGGAAATTAATAGTTAATCACAAATTTAACACAATCTTTAGTCGATATAGAACTCAAGTATGATTCCACAACTGACAAGCCCATGTATAGGGAACGAGGTGCGGATACATGGCTCCCTTTTAAATCGGGATTATCAGTCAAGAAGATGGTGTGGGGTACATATTTAACCACTCTTTATGATGCGGATGACAACATTGTTTTTCAAGGCGGTCACTCATATCAATTCCCCTATGATGGTTGCCCCGAATATTACACCATGACTTATTCAAATAACAACTATATATACACATGGAATAAGGGTTGTACTGTTGATGGCGTTCATAAAAATGCAGGTGAGACCACAGCTATTTATTACACTACGGGTACAAAGACCATTATTTTTGATGATTAGCCATAGGGAAAGTTAAGCAAACGGGTTTGTATCGCCAAAATAACAGATAAAGTTATAGTCGCATGATACATAATGATTTTCGCCCGAGTTTATCAATATAATTCGCCCTTGTGTATAGGTTTTTTCGAAGCCGATTGCATAATAACCCGTTTTAGATATGGTTACGGCTATTAAGCTGGTTGTTCCGCTTACAGCACTCGCACCCGATATAAAAGAGCACTCACCATTGTTCAATCTGGTGATTATGTCGCTTCGAGTTCCGCTTGAATGATAGTGGCAATTACCTTCTTTATTAAGAGCAATCATTATTTCCATGTAGCCACCAATCATAACTATATCTTCGGCATCACCTAAACCGCCCTTTTTAAAAGGGATAACTGTATCGGCACCATTCACTTTCAGCCCTAAAACTTTATTAGTTTCATCATAGGCGATTGAGTCCACGGGGACATATGTTGTATCACTAAATTTGCCAATCTTGTTTTGCGTTAAATTTGTGTTTGTCATGGCGTATGGTACGTATGTATCGTCCGCTATTGACGCTAAACGGATCATGGGCTTAAACAAAATGTTGTCGGCTGTATATCCGCTCTTGATAAAGATTTGCAAGTACACATCTTTGCCCGTCTCGGGCGTGTACGCTTGAAACTTTACGCTCCTTCCCGCATCTACGCGCTGTGCCTCTCCGCTTTTCCAATACGTCATAAGAAAATCGTTATTATTACTCGTGTCGTATGGCGTGCCCGATAAAATCAAATCGGTATTAAATGGAAGGTCGGGATTTTTCCTAAGTGTAAAATATGTCCCCTGTGTTGCCGTTCCGTTTACTGTTACTGTCTCGTCGTCGTTAACTGTAAATGTAACGCCATTAATAACCTCGGAACGTCCGCCTAACGGCATTAATTCGAGAATGTTTTTTGCGCCGTAAAACGTAGAAACATCGGCTAATTCTTCACCTTTTTTCTCTATTCGCTCCGCTAACTCAACATTATCGGGAACAAAAGGCGTAATTTTGCTGTCCGTAATGGACGCATAACGCAACATAGGTCTAAACGTAAAGTCGTTAACAGTTTCGACTCCATGAGACACAAAACGATAAGAAACCCACGAATATAACGATATATCTGCTATGGTAAATTCGGGGTCTGACGGATATGACGCAAGGGTTACTGTTTCGGACGAGTCAACGGGCTTTGCAATAACGTCTAACGTTGCCCCCGTGTCTGTGCTGTCAAAATCCGCACTAAGGATAAATGTACCGCTTTGTTTAAGGTTGTGGGGGTCTTGTCCTGTTTCAAGAATCCTAAACCAATTTGTCGCCGACATTTCGCCATTTAAGGTTATTGAATTGTCGTCGTTAAATTGTATTTCAAGGTTGCCAAAAATTAGGTTTTTTTCCTCGACTTTGCTTAAATCAAAAAGGTTTTTCCTTAATGATGTCTCTAAGCCGTCCCACTCCATGCCACCACCGCCAATAACGGAAATTTCGCCGTTTTGGTTGACGCTTGTTGTTGTGCCGTCGGGCTTAACCTTTCCCGCCGTACTCGATGTTGCTACGGGAATATCAGTTATAAAGCCCGAATCGTTTTGTAAATCGCTTGTTTTAGTGGGTATTCCCAATTCTGCATTGGATTTATTGCCTGTAAGCGTATTCCCGTTAATTTGGGGCTTATTTGACAAGTCGTTATAACTTGAAACGCCGTCCGCGTTTAACGCGCCGTTACCATCAACGTTTAAGCCTGTTCCTATGGTCTTAAAGGGCTTATGTGCAATATAGGACGGGTCTGTGTCGTCGTTCTCCGTCCAATCGCTCTGTGCTAACGATGTGCTTTGCGCTCTTTCGCTCCAATATTTAGCGTTGTTTGTGTCCTCGCCCTGTCTCGTGCCTGTCCCGCCAATCGCCCACGATTGCGCCTCGGTTGCTTTTGTGCTCGCCTGTGTAGCCGAACCGCTCGCGTTCGATGCGCTTAGACTTGCGTTCTGTGCGGATGTCTGACATATGGTAACGTAGTCCTGTATTGCGGGTAAATCGGTCTGCTCGATGGTTGTTTTCATTAACGCCACCGCGTCTTTGTCGTCGCCTACCGCGTCCGCAAGGGCTTGTACTTCCGCCTCTATCGCCAACATATCGTCTCGGATGTCGTCTGTTATCTCGCCTATCATGGTTTGAAAATCTTCGTATGTACCCATACGCTTAACCACGCCCGCGCCAAAACACATCCATACTATCTGATTACTTGTAGAACTGTCTACGGATACCGCCCATTCGCCCGCTACCATCTGTGTCGGGTCAAAATCTTGACGCAAACCGCGCCTCATTTGAATAGCCATTTATTCACCTCCGAATAACTGTTGCATTTGGCTTGCTGTTGCTTCGTCTGCTATCTCTTTTGCCTCATCCTCTGTCATGTTCTCGAACTTAACAAGATAACGCCAAAACGCCACTTTACCTTGCATTACATAACCCCACCATGTCATTTTGTCCTCTTGGTAGTTATATGTAATGTCTCCAAAGTTGTAATTGACTTCGTACTCGCCGACGGGGGATAAGTCGTATAGATCCGCAAAGGAATTTAACGCATCAATTAATCCTGTTATTGCATCCTCTAACTTGTCTCTAACGTCCTTGATAAACTGAATTGTCCTCTGTTCGTTAGCCTCTACGCCTGTCGCGGTCTGTATACCCTGTGACTCATTAAAGACAAAATAGCCGTTCGCAAAACCCACTTTATAGCCGATTTGAGACAGTAAAGCGTTCACGCCTACCAATCTACCCTCGGTGTTAATTGTCGGGTTAATTTCTTGGTAAAATTGCCCGTCTCCGTTACCATATACATTCTTTACGAATCTAGGTAACTTCAATTTTGCTTTCTGTGCCTCAAAATTGGTATTTGTCTCTTTCAGTTTTCCGCCCGCTACTAACCTATCGGAATCAAGTAAAACAGTACGCTTTGAGTCCTCGATTTCCAAATTGTAAAGCGTATATGCTATATCTAAGTCCCTTAACTCCGCCATAGCCTCTGAAAAGATAGACATACCTAAAGAGGAATCAAAGTCGATGTTATTAGCCTTTGGCATACGCAAAACGCCGTATAGTGGCTCGGTGTTCTCGATAGTTTCCTCCTCCGATAACTCGCGCCACGGCGTATCTAATATGTCGATAGCCTCGTCCATGTCGTCTTTCTGCTTTCCGACATAACATTTGTTTGTGATAACGTATTTTCCGTCATCGTCGTATCTGTGATATTCAAGACGTGTATAGAATTTTTTCTGATTAGACGAAACGGCGCGATTGATAAATACAACTCCCTTTATCTTTCCATCTGCTTCGTCTGTAATGATAAAATCGGCGGGAGTGATTAGGTCTACACTTTCGCCGTTGGGCTTGATGATGATTGTACCGAACGCGCAACCATATTCTACCCATTCTCTTAGGCGGTAATAGATACCCTCGATTTGTTCCTGTAACCACTTGGCGCGGGCATTTTCTCCGTCTATCTGTATGCCGATGCCTAGTGTTGTTAGCCTTGCGGTTTCCTCGCATAATGACTTAGCAAAGTTGATTGTACGAAAGTCCTCGTCCTCACTTAGCCAATCGGGAAAACCTCTGTAAGTTCTGCCCCATCGCGCTATTGCGGATTCCATTTCACCGCTTGTAACGCTCTTGATGTCGAAAACGCTGTTAACCTTTGACTTAAATTTCATTGTGAACCACCTTTTTACTGTCTGAATGATGTTCATTTTATGCGCTTGTACCTCTTCTATTGAAAAACGGCTCGTAACTATACCTTAAAGCACTAATCAAGTGGTCGTCTTGTCCCTCGGGATAACCGCTTATAACGTTGCCCTCTTTGTCCCTGTCGTACTCATACTCGGTTATTTCCTTAAGGGCATTTGGCGTTCTTTTAGGGTCTATAACGATTGTTCGTATCTGTAACCACTTAAACCCATATTCACGACTTCCCGCGCCTTTTAACGCGCCTCTTGCGGGTAATCCCGCGTCTCTAAGGTCGTTTATCGATTTGGGCTCGGCGGAATCGCATATAACCGCGTAATCGTCGTAACCCTTTTCAATAATCTTATTTGCCGACTTTTCGTTTGATTGTTTATTAGCGTAATCCTCGTCAATCAAGTAAATCTTTTCTGCGTCGTCGTCGTAATGTGAACGCAAGAACGCGAATTTGTCGGGATACCAACCAAAGTCTATTCCTTGATGGATTTGGTCAAAACGCTTAATCTCTTCGTCGGTAATCTCTCTAATCTCGATGTACTCAAATACGTTTCCGCCGTCTCCGTTGGCAATACCTAAATACTCGTGTTCGTATGCTTCGGGATTTACCGCCTTAAGATGCTCCGCGTCGTCTATAAACTTTTGTCCTAACCATGCTTTGGGCGCGTCTAAATACGTGCTGTGATGTATTACTCTTTTAGGGTTAGGAATCTCTTTACGCTTGTTAACCCAATTAGACTTACTCTTAGGCGGGTTATAGGATGCAAAGAAATAAGACTCGTCTCCACCTCTAAGGACGGATTGCTTTATGTTTCTCTCTTCCTCTTCTCCCGCTATCTGATCCTCTTCTTCTATCCAAAGAATGGCGATATATCCAAATTCGGGCTTGATTGACTTTAACTTTGTCGGGTCGTCCACGCCTCTAAAATATATCTTTTGGCGTGTCTTTTTCATTGTGATTTCAAGTGGTGAAACCTTCGGCTCGAACTCACCCGATAACATTAATTCGTTGATAGCCCATTTTTCCTGTGAGTAAACAGAATCCTTAAGCGTCGAACCGACTTTACGCACTATACACGCGTGCCATAAAGGATGATTCTTAAGCAACTCGATAATCTTCTCGGATATATAAGATGATTTCAAACCGCCTCGTCCGCCCTCAAAGATATAATCGATGTTCGGCATGATTTCGCGGTTGATGTCTACAAACGCTTTACCAAGAACTCGCGCGGGCAATTCGTATAACTTGTCGTTGTCGTCTGCTACATCGGTCAACTTTTCCCAACGCTCGACGGCTTGCATGTTGCCCTTGATGGCTTGATGGAATATAGACGCTGTTACAAGCGCACTATTTACTTGGCTTTCGTCGTCTATGCCTAATTTCTGTAATTTCTTCTTAGCCTCGGGGCTTGATACCTCGGCGGATGCTATCTGTTTGGCTATTTCTGCCATTGTTCTTTTAGCACGCCGAACCTCTCCCGACTTCTTCCCGCCTCTCGACGCATCCTCTCTACTTACTCGATGTCCTCGGGGGTCGCTCGCGGGAATCAAATTTTGGTTGTTTGCCATTTCCTTTTACCCGTTTTATGTGCTTATAAGTTCCTACTTTGATTTTACAATGCCCGTTTTGATATTTTGTATGCACATTCTCGACTATTTTTGGTATAATCAAAGCAAAAATGGGAGGGAACGCATATGGTATGTCCTAAATGTAAAAGTGAGAATGTCAATGTTACTCGTGAGACTTCAAGTAGTGTTGGCGCAACTAAGTTTAAGTATAGTCGTAGTGGTCATAGCCTCTTTTGGTGGCTCTTTATCGGTTGGTGGTGGAAACCTATTTGGTTTATTACCTTCGGATGGTGGACATGGATTTTTAAGCGTCCTAAGAGTGGTGGTGGCGTTGCTATACAAGCAAACAAGAATATTAATAGAACTATGGCTGTATGCCAAAATTGCGGTTATGTTTGGAAGATATAAGAAAAGGACGGGGTTTATTCCCGTCCTTCTTTGTTACTTGCTTTTCTTCTTTGGTGTTGTCTTAGCCACTTTCTTTGTTGTCTTGGCTCTTTCGGGCTTAATGGTAACGCCTATTGCTTTCGCGGTCTTTCTGTTACCCTTCATAAACTTTAAGTCAATTTCCGCCATTACTTCCACCTACTTCCTAGAGTGTTTGTTTTCTTAAAATCACTTGAAACTGTTAACGCGCGTCGATTTAATACCATTACGTAGTCGCCGTAATCGGATGTCTTAACGTCGTATCCTTTGGCTAATCCGTACATGTTGACTCTTGAACGGGAGTCGCTCGCCTGTGAGCACGCTACCGCTAATTTATCGCCTCGGTTTAAGGCTGTTTGATACATATTGGTTAGTGTGCTTTCCTTAATGGTCTTACCGCCTGTTATTTTCGCTCTCATAGTAACGGCTTTAGATCCGCTACCATAACCCGCCGACGAACTAAAGTTACTCGCAAAGTAAATAGCGCGTCCGTGAGCACTTCCGCCACTATCACTATACATCGTAAAGTCTCCGTATGCAATCTGCTTACATATATCGTTCGCCGTATATCCAATATCCTTTGAACTGTTGTAAGCGTCGTTTACAGTACGGAAAATCTCTGTACCTTTCATTTTATCAAGCGCGGAATCGGATACGACTTTGGGTTTTTCCGACATTCCTGTGTAATATGATAATTTTTGGATGTCCGAATTATCCAAGAACATCGGCAAGCCTACACCTAACGCCTTAATAACAACATCCGCTTTCTCGTCGTCTGTCATTTTCTCAAATTGGTCAAACGGCACGCCTCCCTTTGGTAATACGTTACCATTTGCAACGTCTTTAGGACTCGGGGGCGTTACCTGTGTCGGCTGTATCTGCATCTTAGGTATTGTTGTACTACCGCTTGCGCCGTTTCTCTTTCCACCTCTTGAACCTTTAGCCATATTATTTTCCCTTTTTCTTTGGTGTGGTCTTTCTGACAACCTTCTTAGCGGGCTTATCCCTTCCTAATGGCTTTATCCCGATGGGGGCTGTCATTCTGTCTTTGTACGCGTCGATGTTTGATTTCTTCATTTGTGGTTTCCTCCCTAAATGGTTTCAATGTCAATAATTAATTGAGGCATAGCACCCCTGTTTCTAGGCGTTGCGGTCTTACCGCTATACCTTACGCCTGTAATCTTAAAGTTAGTTCCCTTATCAAGTATGATTTCGGATTGTTTCTTAGCACCGAATAACATCTTAGTATTTGCTCCCGCCTTAATGTTAAATACCACCTCTCTACCTCCGCTTACGCCCGAACTAGACGCAAGGAACGGGTTTTTGTTCACGTCGTAAGATGTTGACATGTAAGACGTTGTTGAAAACTTCTGTCCGACTAATAAACCCTGTAATTGCTTTTCGGACATGGTTGAATAGTTCTGTATGCCGTATACATTTCTTAGTATATCATCATGTGCGCCTCGAACCAAATTAACGTCTTTTCCGATGGTATGCGTTGCGATTTCCATGTAACTATTGGTGTATTGCATCGATGCCACGTCATTAGCCGTTAGTCTTAACCCGTACTGTCTGTTTATCGCGTTCAAATCGACATTATTAAGGTCTACTCCGTTATCAAGTAGATAATTCATAGTCTGCGATAAACTATGCCCCTGTTGGTCAAAATTCGTATCGGATATATACATCTTAACAGCCGACGTAGTGTTAGCATCGTACATGCTGTCTTGCTGTTGCCTTAATTGATCTGCGTCTTTGTCGGAAAGATTTACCGCGTTAGTCGGTATGTTTGAGCCTCCGCCCAATGATAAAACCGATGTCGCGCCTCCGCCTCGTCTGCCTCCTCGACTTCCTTTAGCCATCAAATCGCCCTCTCGTAAAAGATTTCAAGTATTCTATGTTGCCTTGTAACCCCTCAACCTCATTTCCGTAAACAAATACCTTTTTCGGGGTTAATTTTTCATACATTCCGTTATATTCTCGTAAAAAATACTCTTTATCGTCATTTTTTGCCGTCCACATAGAGGATATAATAACGATTCCGCCATTTGGCTCGCCGTCTAAATACCATTCCAACGAACGCTCGTCCCTTGATGCTCGAATAGTGGGGATAACTGTAACGCCGTTTTGCTGTAAAAACGCGCCTACCCAATGTTTCCTGTAATGATTAAACATTTGACAGATGTGGGGCATGTCTGCGTATGGCGAAAAGTCGGGTGTAGCAACGCATCCGTATTCTCGCAACTTATCGACGTAAGCCTCGGGATTATTCCATAACCTCTCGAATTGATAGTCGTCAATAAAGAAATGTATTCCCGTATGGGATTTATCCTCGCTATCATCGCTTAAAACGTAGTTAAAACCCTTCCATTCCGTTATTTCGGGGATTTCATAGACGGGCTCTAGTAAAGGTATATCGTACTTACCTTCGCCCTTGTATGACGCTTTATCAAGGTTTAAAATACGCTCTACGCGGTCTTGTGTCGTCTCGGCGTTCTTTTCATGCTCTAACCACGGGTCATTAAACTCAAACCCGAAATTTTCCATGTCTATATCCAAGATTCCCTCTAACTCTTCGTCTAAAATGTCGTAATCCCACTCGGAAAACTCGGATACCTTGTTGTCGGCTAATCGAAACGCCTTAATCTGTTCGGGGCTCAAATCATCTGCCACAATGCAAGGGACTTCTTTTAAACCCAAATTTTGGCTCGCTTTGTACCTTGTGTGTCCGCACACTATAACATTATCCTTATCGATAACAATAGGCACTTTAAAGCCAAATTCGGCTATGCTTCGGGCGACGTAATCTACCGCGTCGTCGTTCTGCCTCGGGTTGTTTTCATATGGCTTTAGATCCTTTATCTTTTTTGTGATAATCTCCATAGTTCTATCGTACCCCATAACTAGGCTGTTTTTGTATGCACATTTGGGGGCACGTATTATGTGCCCCCGCTTTGTCAATATCGTATTTTCTTCTTGCACTTAGGGCACTCAAAAACATTACCCTCTTTGATGCCCTCGTGAAATAACGCCCAACTTCCTATCTGTTCTTTACAATGGGGGCACTCGTACCACGTCTCGCTATCATGTGAACTATACCCCACGTTCTTTATTTTGGGGATACTGTTATCCGCCTTAATTTCGGCTTTGTTTGATTTCCCGAACCACGCCTCGAACTCTTTTTCACAATTCGGGCATAAATCAATCCTTCGTCCCTCTAAACTTATTGATATGTCGCTCGACAGGCGACTTGTGATTTCTTTTTTGCATCTGTCACATACTGTAACTTGCATTATTCTTCCTCCCATCTGCCTGTTAATTGCATGTATCGCTTTATTGATTCCATGCCTTTACGCCTGTATCCGTAAAAATCCTCTTTCCCGATAACCAAGCCTCTTTTTTCGTCCAACTTCTCGTATGAAAGCCCCTCTGTCAACGCTTCATACACCATTAACGCCGTATATGCGCTCGCAATCTCGGCAAGGGCTGATTTTATTATCATTTTATCTTGTTTGTTGCCTTTTGCACGTCGGCAAAACAAGAGTATTTTGCTTTTGTCGTCTTTCGAGATTCCGTAATCCGTGTAGGTCTTGTTTCTTGTCCGCATCGCTATGCCTCCTCGGTAAATTGTTGTCGCACATCAAATCGCACATTTCTTCAAGTGAATTTACGCTAAATTCCATGCTTCACCGCCTTATAAATCCGTAATCACAAAATGTAACCCATCGACATAAACTTTGCCGTTTTTATCTAAAAATGTCGGCTCATTATAGCCAAAACTAATCACGTCAACGTCATTTTTAACTATCCTGTCGTTACCGCCTAAATATGCTAATAGTTCGTTCGTTTCTTTATCGACTATTGCAAAATTAACGATTGACGCTTTCGGGTTATGATCCGTAGTCTTTTTAATCACGGGCTTTTCTTTCTCCTCGGGTTTCTTCTTAGAACCACATACAACGCCTCCGAAAATAAAGCCCGCTATGAACGTTGTTATCACAAATATGATTTCAAGTGCTATTATCATCCTTCCCCTCCTCCAAGGTTTCATTAATCACCATTTCTACTATGTCTCGAATATGGCGTTGACCCAATAAATACATCGGGTTGCTACTTGTGACGTTTTCCATGTGTCGGTCTATCTTGTCTAATAACCCCTGTAACGTGTTTATTACTCCCTCTGTCAATCCGTCCTTGTAACCCTTGTCGTATTGTCCGCGGTCATATTGCGCCATCTTAATTAACTCGTCTCTATTGACATTTACACCAAGACTTAAGCAAGCCTTTACAACCATTTCTCCCGTTTGCCTGTCAATCTCCTGCATCATTTCCTCGGTTTGGTTGCGTACTAATTCAATCGGATTTTGGTACATCGTTTGCCTCCCATTTATTCCTAAACTTGCATCTATCGCAAGGTGCTTCGCTTGGCTGTATCTTTAGATATTTGCATGTCACACAACATTTCTTTTCATTTCTTTGTTTTTTCCCATACAAATCAAAGATTCTATCTTGGACGTATTCGCCGTATTCCTCTTCCTCCAAAATTACCTCCGTTTGTTTCTTTAACTCAATTGCCTCACGCGCAACCTCAACCGCCTCTTTAGTGCAAATTTCGTAACCCAACGCATTAAGTGTTTTTACCCATTCCTCGGGGACGTATTGACCACCTTCTAACGTCGTTATTCTACTCATGGTGCTATCGGACGTTTCGGGCGTTTCTTTGCTTAATATATATTCGATATAGCCAAAAAAGGTTTTTTCTTCTCCTCCCACACGAACGATATGTGGTATATATTCCGACGCTCGCTCAAATTGCCAACCTTCTTTAAAGGCTTCGTCTAAATATGTTCCGTCAATTTCTTCGCCATTGTGATATGATCTAATGACTTTATACTGTTTCATTTACTCGCCCCCTTCTGTTGTTATGGTATCTATCCTCGCCCAACCGCCTATGTTGTTAAGATTAAATTCCGCTATATCCTCTCCGACGTGATACCCCTGTTTTTCTTTGGCAAATGTTATTGTGTTTCCATTCTGATAATCATAGTCGGCTGTAATTACAAACGATTGCCCGTCTTTAAGCCATATTCTGTACTGTTTCATTTACTTACCCCCCTTGTATGGTGCGTCCCACCAATCACCGCAAGCGCAAGTATCAACATCACATTGACACTTAACATCGTCCTTGCTAATGCAAAATATAGGGCAAATACTTGTGTCGGGTGTTCCCTTAAATATCGCCGTAAACACGTCTAGGTTAGTAGCATTGTCGGGAATAACTATGGCGTTTTTCATCATTCTTTGAATGTCAAAATCCACTCTCTCTATTCCGTGTTCGCACATTTCTTTGTAATTGTTTTCTGTTATCTCAATCAAAACTTTCATTCTGTCGCTCCTTCCTTACTAAAACGGCAAATCTTCTTTACTAATCTTCCGTCTGTTATTCCAATTTTTTATTGCGAGTTCAACTGCTCGGGCATGTGTAACTGCACAGTCTATATAACTAGGTGTCTGAATAAGGCAATTAGAGCAAACGGCTTTTACGCCACTCTCGTATACAACTAATTTTCCTTCACCGCCACAAAATGGGCATTTCTTAAGTGTTATTTTCCCCATCCTTTATTCTCCTTTCTTGCCCTCAATAGGTATCCTGTTGCCTTTATCGTCATATGTTTCGGTAACGTGTGTATCAACAAATTCTTTAGAAAGTGTAAATAATTCTTTTCCGAACTTGGTAACAACATATCTCATACGGCTTTTGTCAAAAGTCATGTTTGTAAGTATGAATAGTACCTGTTTTGGCTTAAAACCTAATGATGATAACATTTCCTCAAATGTCATTTATTCCTCACTTTCTGCTAGGAGCTCACCTATCAAGGAATACAACTGACTTTTAACAACGCCTATTTGCTCGTCTATGTAACCCTTTAACCTCTCTGCTCTATCATCCTTAAACCATTTTTTCTTAAATGCCGATAATGTTTTTCTATACGCCTCTTCCGATATGTCGCCACTATCCCACCATTCTAGGTCGTGTAATACCTTACATAGGTCTTTTATTAGGTCGTTCATTTCGGCATCATGCATATTGTTTTCGCATTGTTCCTCTAGTTTGTAACAAATGTAGTCGTAACTTCCGCCACTCATTCCTCAACCCCCTTATCCTTGTATTTGTCGATAATTCTTAAGGCATCCATAAGACCCCAATATTCGGCATCTGTCGCCTTGTCTCGTCTTTCTTCTATTTCAGCCTTTATCTTGTCTAATACACCTTCGTTATCAAGCGCCTTGCAAAGTCTTTCATAATCCTTTTTTCTGATATGACCGCATATGGTTAAATACTTAAGTTTTGCTCTTAAACTATGTGGCATCTTTTTCTCCTTTCATATCTGCTCCACAATTACAACAAAAATTATCTAGATAAGTGCTAAACTCACCACATTCTGAACATTTATAGCTACATACGTCTCCATAATCATCATAGCCTACTGGTATCCAATACTTTTTAGGTCTTATGGGAGTGACAGAAGGTAAATCCGAAATCTTATTCCAAAGTGGTTCTTCGTATTTCTTTGGCAAGTGTGTATTGTGAATCGCTGAAAATACTTTTCTTCGGCTTACGGCACTCTCACAAGGGGATTGCTCTAATGCTTTAATTGCCAATTCAATAGCCTCTTTATGTAAAGACCCATAGTCGTCATTCTGAATTAAATACTTTAAATCTTGTATTGTTTCATTCTTTGTCATTCTTCTGCCCCCTTATCCGAAAAACCCGCCCCAAATTAGTAAGCAAACTTCGATTGCTGTTGCTGTAAGGGTTTTCCAAAAACTTTCTCTCTTAAACTCTGTTTTTCCGTGATTTACTAGGCTTATCCCTAATCCCATAGCCCAAATAATGATACAAATAATTTGTGGTGCTCTCATGTTTTCCCTCCTACTTGTTGTTTTCTTTCTGTCTCCATATCAAAGCCGTATACTCCCTACCAATATCAACGGCAAGGGCTTTGCCCTCTTTTAGAGCCTCTATCATTTCGTCTGTAATTTCGTAGGTGTATACCCCAAAATGTTCGCAAAATCCTCCGTTTTCCTCTACTATTTCAACGGGGTCTTGTTCCGCCTGTCTGTGTAATTCTCTTAATTCGTCGTTAAACTGTCGTATGCGTCCCATTATTTACCTCCTAATCTTCTTAGCCTCTGTTTGTGGGTCTTGGCATCGGGTACGTAAAACTCCCACGTACTAAACAGCCTCCCACACTCTAGGCATTTTCTACGCCTCCAAAAGTCGTCTCCTTTTTGTCGGCAATTAGAAACCTTAGATTGTCCGCCACAATACGGGCAAACTATACCGATTCCGTGTTTTTCCATGTTTGCGCCTCTCTAAAAAAACGATAATTGCTCGTATGTGTTTTTGTTTTTCGTGATCTGAACCTCTTTAACATCGTCCATGTCTGTTTCATATGGCGGTTTTTCCGATAAATACCATCGTCCGTTAGTGTTGTTACGTACTTCCCAAACTAAGTCTTTATCTTTAGGACGCGCCATGTGTAGGTCTATTAGGCACTCGCTTAACCACTTTCTCCGTTCCTTCTTGTCGCAAAGAAAGTAAAAGTATCTGTACTGTCTCCCTTTAAAATGGCGTATGTTGTTAATCCTCATTTGCTCTAATGTCGGTCTTACTGTCATTCGCTTATCGTTAGGGCTGAATAATTGCCTTGTCTGCCTCGGATGTATCTTTAATCCGTCTTTCAAGTACATTTCCCCCCCCACATAGCCCGCGTATATAAAGTTTGAGGCTTGGTAGACGTATCCGACTTTGCCTAACATCCCGTCCGCCCATGTAAACAGCACTTTAATTTCTTTGTGATATGTTTTAAGCCACTTAATTAACTGTGATAACATTTGGCTTTCACTATTGCGGGGCATATCGTCTGTCATAGCCATGCGCCCTATTTCGTAGTAGTCCGCCGTTGTCATGCTCGGGAATAACTTTTGTATGGTATGTAACGGGCGTGTCCCCCATCCAAGTGTTACGACTCCGCACAAATCCCCATTAAGGAAAAACCCTATAAAGTGTTTGTTTAGTTTTGGGAGTGTTCTCGAATAGTGGAAACGCTGTATGATCCGCAACGCCTCTTCCTTGCTAATCTCTTTTATCTCGTATTCGTATTTCATGTCTCTTCCTTCAACGCCTCGGGGTTGTATTGGCTTTTGTACTCTTTGCAATCCTCGGGGCACTCAAATATAATTCCGTGATAAAAGCATTTGTCACACTCTTCATCCCCACATTGATAGATGCAATCGTATTTATATCTCATTGTCGTTATCCTCTTGTGTAGGCTTTCGCCTGTTGTCAATCGCCACATAGATAATCCCGCCGACAAATAAGAACCAACAAACCACGCAAAATCTATTTACCCATTGTGCAAATACCGCCCATGTCATTTCTTTTTCTTGTCCTTTCTGTCGTAGTAGTATAAGAGGCTCAAAAAACCGATAGAAAGCGCGTCCACGTATGCAAACAATATGAAATCTATCGTCCGTATGTTAGCCCCGTATAAAAGCCAAAATAGCGCGTATACTGTTGTCATTTCTTTTTCACTCCATAAGGGCTGTCCGCTAACCCATTCCACGGCTTTACGTTTGACTTGCCGTGTTTGATATAGTCGTCGTATCTTACCTGTCTTACTTGCTCGATTGCTCGGGCTGATTTGTGCTTTTTATCTTCGCTCTTATCGCCTATTGGCATCGTTTCCGCCCTCGCTTTCCTTGATTAGTTTCTCGATGTTCTTAAGCCCGCCAACTATGGCGATGATTCCTAAGAAGTAAACAAACAAGAAGAACAAAATCATAATTGCTAAAATTACTAATGTTACCTCTAACGCTGTGCTCATTTCTTACCCCTCCATTTCCTCGATGGCTTGTATAAAAGCAAGTCATTAAATCGCTGAATGATAATCACGTTGTCAAAAAAATGTTCGTTTAGCCATGCCCTCATGCAATAACTCGCTCGCCTTGCGCTCTTTGTGTCGGCATAGTCTACGAGTTGACTTGTCCTATTACTTAACGCGAAACTCTTGATAATATCCGCGTGTGATACTATGTCTTTCGTCTCCATAAAACCTCCTAATCGTAACTCAAAAGTTCTTTTTCTAACTCGCTCATGTCGCCGTAGTCTTTCTGTTCATGGTTTAAAAACTTGTTATTACTAGGCTTGGGCTTGGGTTTCTTGTAATTCTCGGATAAATACTCAATAAATGTATTGTCGGAAATAAACCGATTCGGGGCTTTTATGTATCTCTCGTCTCTCTTCTCGATTCTTACCGCCTCGGCGTAATTAAACGCGGATGTTATCAGCATGTCGCTCGTTAGGTTTGCGTCATTAAGTAACGCCCTTGCAAATTCATGTTCCGCCTGTTGCCTTGATTGTTTCTTAGGGTATAGATTCCAAAAAGTCTCGAAAGCCAAATCTATTGTCTTTCCGTTTTTCCTCCCGCCCGATATATATATATCTTTATCTTTATCTATATCTATATCTATGTCGTGACCGCGTTGACTTGTCATTGACGTGTCAAGGACATTTTGTTTAAGTAACTTTTGTTTTGCTCTTGACTTTTGCTTTGCTATCCTGTTATATTCCCGAATTTCGGTCATTCTATCGACGTTTTGGTACTTCTCCCAATTCGATATACAAAGTATGTTGTCGATAACCTCAATCATCCCGTATCGTTCAAAAGTGGTTAGGGCTAACTTTATCGTTGTCAATGGTCTGTCAAATTGTGTTGCTAACATTTCCTCGGTGTATGGGACTTCTTTTGTCAAATAGACAAAACCCATATCATTAATGTTTCCCGCCAAACATAACAACTTAATCCATATAACGATAAGCGCGTCGCCTTCGGGTAAAGCCTCAATCTGCTTAATCTTCCTGTTGTCAAAAATCTCTGTCGATATTTTTATCCATTTAATATCGCTCAACTAATCCAACCTCCCCGCTTGGAAGTCTGCTAACAGCCTTTCCGTATAGCGGAATGAACGTGCGACGTTCCTTTGTCTTGCTTTCTCCTGTCTTACGTATGTAAGCAATAGATCCATATCGTCTTTAGTTGGTCTAAAATAACCTTTGCCGTCTTGCATGTTGACGATAGATGTTTGCAACTTCGCTTCGTGTAGCAACTTCCTCATGTATCTGTCGGTGTCCTTTATTCTGTCGGGTATCAATCCGAAAGTGATACACTTAGCCGTTAATAACTCGTGTCCGATGGCGTTATCATGTCCCTCGGGTATTAAATCAACTATCGATGTCGCTGTATTCATAAGCCTTGCCCTCCATAGCGTTGATGTATAGTTTCATAAAGTCGTCAAATCTCATGGTTACTAAGATTTCGCTATAATTCTTCTTGTGGAATACGGCGGGTATACGTCCGCTCGCCTGTGAGTCTCGAATCGCCTGTGACATCCACTTGTATAACTCCATCTTTTCTTGATGCTTTGCCTCGATATGGATGTGGGGCATTCCTTTTACGTCGGGCGCGTCTCCATTCTTTCCACAATGCTGTGCTGTTCTTTCTGTATTAAATCCGTAATCCTTAAGCCTTGACGCTAATTCTCTCTCGAATCTTGCGCCTTTATCACGGCTGTTAATCTTTCCCACTACTTCACCTCCTCTTGACAGACAAAACGGCTTTTATAAGGCAAAATAAGTACGTCCTTTCTTTCGTGTTATGAAATTCTTGTGGGGTCATAATGCAATTTGTGTATTTGAAGGTACTTAAGCATTTTGTCTGTCAGAACAAACTTTGGTTAATAAGTGTCTATGTAAACCCTCTCGGGGGCTTACCTAAAGGTATGATTTGCCAAACTCTCGTATAAAGTCGGCTCGCGTGCCGTAATTCGCCTCGAAATAGGCTTGGCAACGCTCTTTTAAATCCTTGTCAATGGCTTTTGCATCCTTGCCCGCGTGAACGCCGTTTGGGTGCAAATCGGGTCTTAACGGGGCTATAAATCCGTACTTTTCGCATCGCTCTTTCATTTTCCCGCCCATGTTATAAAAACAATGGTGTCTTTCGACTATTGGAGAACCCGTATACATACAATGGTCTAAGTCGTCGGTAAAGATGCTCCATAATTTCTTTGCCATTCGTTTAACATCCTCTCTAGATCCTCGGGTGGTAATGTTTCTATTCCTAATTCCTTTGCCTCGGAAATAATGCAATCAATAAACCTTGCCATTTCCGCCCTGTCATACTCGGACGTGCCTTTAATCATTAAGTAAGAGGAAAACTTTTCATTACCGCCGTAATACTTCCAATGACCGCCGATTTTATCCATATCCACACACTTTTTAACAGTTATGGTTATGTATCCGTTCTCGTCTTGGTAAAGTACGCCGTACTTCCTCAACATGTCCTCGTATACTTCGTCTTTGCTCGTGTTGATGTCGGGATGGTTTGCAATCTTAGTCATTAACACCCAACAATAGGCGTTAGCGTCTAAACTTCTTTTCTCGTGATACTTTTTCAATGTGACGGACAAATCTAAGCCCGCTAACGCCTGTATGTTGTCTATGATGTTGGTGTCAGTTAGAGATAAAAGTAAGTTGATGTTTTGCCCGTCTACCCCTAAGATTTGCTTTATTACGCCCTTAGTCTCCATGTCTTATTCCTGTTTTTTATCGGGTGTGTCCCTAAACCTAGTCATAATTCCCACGTAAAGCGCGGGGGTTAACTCGTCGATGCTTTTCATTCCCATGTTGTTAAGGATGGTCTTTTCATAAATACCCGTTCTCTCCATTTCCGCCCTTATGTTTGCTATCTCTACATCCGTTATCGCTGTCGGCATCGGTATGCCTACGGGTGTAGGCTCGCTAACATCCTCGTGACTTTCCGCGTCGGGCTCTGCCATTTCCTCGGTAGGAATACAGAATGTTTGAAAGCACGCATACTTAAACGCTATTGACATCGCCTTATTTGTTGCCTTATCTCCCGAATCCATGCCCTCGCCTATGGTGGTTGCCTCTATGTAACTTCCGTCGGTTGTATAAAATCGAAAACGTATGGTACAAATGCTATATATAAGCAATCCGCCCTTTGATGTTCTTCGCTCCTCGCGCTTTTGGTCGATGATTGTTGGGGTAACAAATACTTTATGAGCAATCATCGCGGGATTAATGGCGTTCATAACGTCGTCAATGCCTCTGTATGCAAATCCTTGCTGTGTGTTCTTGCTGTTCTTGCCTACCGCTCCGATTTCAGCCATAACCGCTGATATAGCCTCGTATATCTTTCCTGTGTTGGTTTCTTCCATGCCTTAAATCCTCCTCGCCTTGTATCCGTTATCACTTAAAAGCCTTAATACGTTATCGACTTCGCTCTCGTCAATTTCTAACTCAAAGTTAACTTTGTTTGTAAACCCATTGACGAAACCGCCTCCAACGTTTACAAATCCTGTCTCGTTTGAGGGCTCAATTCGCCTCAAATTAGCCATTGACTCTTGCGATATGATAATTCGCTTGTGGTTAGTATTTTCCGCCTCGATTTGAGCCTTTTTCGCGTCCTCTTCCGCTTTACGTCTTGCCTCTTCTTCCTGTCGGCGCAAAACTTCGCGCTTGTTGTCCTCGTACTGATTTATCAAGTCTATCGCGATACCAAGATTACGCCCGCTCTCGTAATACTTTTTTATCGCCCTGTCGGACACCTCGGATTTCATCGACAAAATGATGTTTGTCTCTCGGTCAATCGTCAATTTGATTTCCTGTATATCCGCCCTTATTGACGACGCGGTACAAGTGGCGTTTTCCCATTGTGGCTTATAGATAGAATCCAAAGTAACGTTGTCCTTGTATTCCCCTATTTCCTCGGTGTATATTGCCAAAATTTGGGCTTTCTTTTCTGCTCTACGGGCTTCTTCAAACTCTTTCAGTTTGTTGTCAATAATCCAAATGGGCTCGTCGATGATGGCTAAAAGGTCTTTAACCTTTGCCTCAAACTCGTCGCAAGGTTTCATGTATTCGCGCTTAATCTCCTTGCGCTTGGTGTCTAACTCGGTTTTTAACTTTCTAAGGTTAGCAACGTCCGCCTTTGCTTCTTGTTTCTGATCCTCGGTTATGATGATGGTCTTATAACTCTCTACAAACTTGCTTAACTGTTCCTTTAAATCCTCGTAGTTAAGTGTTATAGGTGTAAGCGTCCCCACGCTTGCCACTAAGTCAAATTCTTTCATTGTGAGTTTCCCTCCTATGCGTTGATGATTTTCTTAAGTTCTTCCTTTAGTTCTTCCGCCCGTTTAAAGTCGGCTCTTAGGGCTTCAATCCTTGCGGGGCTAACGTCTACGGGCTCGGTGTTAAGTACAACCGCCGTCACTCCCTCAATAACGCTATTTAAGCCCTCAAATCGCCGTCTTAACTCGTCAAAGAGATAATCAACCTTAATGGTCGATAGCATGGTTGATAACTCCTGTTTGGGCAAGTTCTTACCGAGATTTTCGTAATACTCTTGTACTCCCTCTGTAAACTGTGGCTGAATAACTTTCTTATCCTTAACCTTTGCCTCGGTTGCTCTCTTTGCCTTATCCATACGCTGTTCATAATTCGCGTTGGCTAATTCAATAAACGTCAAATCAATTTCCGCCATTGTGTGTGCTACCTCCGTGTGATAATAGTGTGGTTTATCTTTACTGTTTCCTGTCTGAACTTCTCTAGGGCTTGCGTGTCAAATAGAATCACGCTGTTACGCTTTTCGGGGTGTGCTTTCCATGCAATACCGCCTTTTAAATACGCCTTGTGTAAAAAATCCCTCGGAAAACCTAACGCCTCTAGTTCTGCTTTTTTCATTACTAACTTTGGGTATGTCATTGTCGCCTCGCTTTCCTAACTTTCAGTTAGTTTACTAGGCAAAATAATATCGTCAATCGTGCAATCGTAGACATTCATAAGTAGGGTTAACTTTGCTGTGCTCGGTGTGGTCAATCCCTTTTCCCAATTTCTTAGCGTCTGCCTCTCTACGCCTAACTTGGCGGATGCCTCGGGGACGCTTAAGTGTCTATTGACTCTCATAGCCTCGATGGTTACTTTCATTCTATGCCTCCTCTCTCTCGTACTTCTTTACTGTCTCCAAATCAAACTTGTAAAGCGGATATTCACAAAAACCGCTCCGTCTTGTATCGCCTGTCGATTCGCCTAACTTGTACTCTTTAATGAACTCCTCCGCGTTCTGAATGTTGTTAGTGTCTACGTAAGCCGTATCCTCGGGTAACGTCTCACTAAGGTTAACTGTTAACATTCCGTAGGGCTCGTAATAGTGTCCCTTGTCTATAAGAATCTCTATTGCCAAATTCTGATTGTTTACGTATCGGTGTATCTTTAAAAAAACATCGTATGATCCATTCGTCCATGCGCTCTTAATCTTCATGTTTGTTTATATCCTCCATTCTCTTTTCTATCATGGTTTTAACGCTCTCATAAGCGTTATACTCCGCCAAACTTGCACACTCCGTCATTTTGATAGAAATGTCGTTTTTAAGTATCATCAATTCAAGAAGTTTAGCGTTTTTCTTTATCTCTTCTATCTTCGCTCTCATTTCGCTTACCTTTGCCATGTCTGCCTCCTGTAAGGGCTCGGGGCTTTCGCCCCTTGCCTCTAAATTGCCTTTGGTTTTATGTGTTCTTTTTCGATGTAATACAGATTGTAAAACTCGTCGTACTTTAAAGCGTAATCGCCTAAAAACTCCGTAACTTTCTTGCATATATCGGTTGGCTCGCTTAATTTGAGATAACCATTAGGCTTTTTCTGCCCCACGCAATACAATTTGTATCCGTCGTCGTTTCCTCGGAAGTAAATTCGATTCTTCATAACCGCCAACTGTGCGCGTTCTTTGAAATACTCCCTTGTGCCGTTGCGGAATATAATCTGTGTGCCTCCCTTTACCTCGGTAATGCTAATATCCGCCGTACTTTTCTGTGTGCCTCTTCCTACCCACTCGAAAACGGGTGCGTCGGGTGTGAATGTGCCTTTTGTCATTGTTTTTTCCTCCTAAAAATTTGATGTGTGTATGATACAATCCCTGTCGGGTTGTTTTTCTTTGGGCGGGGCTTACGCCCCGTCCCTGTTAATTGCACCAACGCTCCGCGTCTTTGCAAATCTCTATCATTTCCTCGTCGGTCAAGGGGATAAAGTTGCATTTTCTAATACAATGGATGTCTACCCTACCAACCTTGAAAAAACTGTTAATAACAAATTCTTTTTCCTTAGAATACATGGAAACAACTACTATCTGTCCCTCTCGGATTCGGGGAGCGTTTGCGCCGATGCTAAGAGACATCATGTCGCCGAAAGTAAATCTTGATGATAAACAAGCACCTCCGCCTGTAACTCCCCATGTGCCCTTATCGCAAATAAGTTCGCCAACCTCAAAATGCTCTTTATTTCTGTAACTCCAAATCACGCCGACGTTACCGAACACGTTGTAACCATCTTCCTTGTATTCCTGTTCCTTATCAAGGTTAGCCAAAAGGACGGGATATTTCATCGAATTACAAGTGTAAGCATATCCCTGTCTGCCTGTAAGGTTGTTACCAAAAGCCACGATGTCGTATTTCTTGGATGTAAATGTTGCGTTTGTCATTGTTGTTATCCTCCGTTTGACTCCTAACTCTCGGTTAGGATTTGTGATGTGTGTGTGCTGTATTTCGTTGCTATGTCTATACTATAACTAACTTTTGGTTAGCTGTCAACCCTTTTTTATAAAAAAAATAACTTTTTGTTAGTTTTTCTCTTGTGTAATTTGGAAAAACAGCCGATAATTAGGGCATGGAGGTGATTTTTAT
>Ga0307448_100001_pt1 | contig 32623 bp, 7 predicted proteins | sample GoafecBaGen2Rep2_FD_203827 | JGI IMG/M metagenome (GOLD analysis project Ga0307448, IMG submission 203827) | Metatranscriptome of enriched fungal communities from goat fecal pellet, Isla Vista, California, United States - Bagasse, Gen2, Rep 2... ... | reverse complement strand
TTTGGACTGTAGTATGACGGATATTAGAGTTAATAAATTGATTGATAGACCTATATATTATGCGGTATTGCTCATGGTTATAATATCATCATCATGAAGAACTGTATTATTAGGAATATTAGGATATAATTAATTTATAAAAGGATAAAATAAAAGGATGAAAAAAATGAAAAAAGGTGCTTGTATAAATATGTATAGATGGTGTGGTTATTGACACTCATATTTAAATATATATATATAGAGCAACGGATTAATATTAGAAGTGTGAGATACAAATGGAAAATAATAAAAAAAATAATATAATCATGAGGAAATTTCTACAGAAATTTGTTGATTGGATAGCGATGCTTCTGCGCTGGCTTTGTGTAGCGCCGAACGATGCCGTCCAATGCCAGCATGATACCCGTATGGAAAAACATCGGGATATTGATGCAAGGCAGAAGAGGAGAGGATTGATGTCCTCCGAGTTGGTGAAGACCCAAAGGCTCTTTACCGAGTGTAAATCATTTATCCGTCAGCGGTTCAAAAGGATGGCTGTGGGGGTATTGCTGTTCGGTACGGCTTTGTCTGCGAGTGGACAGGATCAGCGAAACCTAGGTTTTTCCAATGGTTTGGAAGGATGGCGTTTGTACTATGGTGCAGTTTTATATCGCAATCAGTCTAATCTTAATAAAGATTGCGCCAAAGTCGGAAATCCAAATTATGCTGCGGACTTTGAATATTTCTGGAATTATCAAGAATTTCTTGATGGTTATAGAATGAGATACAATGAGGTTTGTCCATTCAAGGATAGAACCAATTCAATGGGCCAGCCGTTATCTGGATATTTCTCTTCTGCAGAAGCTAGTGGTGATGGTTATGCTTCTACTTCTGCTCGTTTTTATGAGATTAGTGCAGAGGATGAAGTTAAACAACAATTTTTGAATAAGGGTGTAAAATATGCCGAGGAAAATGACCAATACAGATTTAATGTTATTGCGAAAAGTGGATCTACGGCAGGTGCTGGTATCTATTCAGATTTAAATGTTAACCATTATGACTACCAGTTGACAGGTACAATGCATGAAGAAAATATCGTTTTGCCAAGAGTATTTCCTGGATCTGAATTTTCTTGTAGAATTGGAGCTTGTGGTTCAAGACATACTTCTTTTTCTATAAATGGATCAACATCAAATACCAACCCTTTATCTACAGAGCTTGCTATTCCGTCATGGAAGAATGATGAATTCAAGCATACTGCTGCAGCTGAACAAATGTTGTATGAGTTCACAAAGGATGATGATGATGATTTTTTGATGATTCATTTTTTAGCTTTGGCTGAAGCTCCTGAAGCAAACCATTATGGATCTGGATCTCCAGAATTTACAATTGGTGCATATGCAACTAGTAATAAGACGGTTGATTTAGGAATGGTTGGAAAAAGTGGTTCTGGTTGGGAAAAACTTACATGTGGAGACTCTAAAATGAGTTCTTTTGAAATGACATGTAGCCAGGGACACAACTATGAATGTAAGAAAGGTGAAGGTACAGGTAAATGTAATAACAGATACAATGGAAAAGATAGAAATCTTCCTAATACCGCTTGGTTCTCTACGGGATCTGCTCCAGATATTAGAAATTCAGAATCTAAGGGATGGCGTACTTTGATTTATCCTCTAGATGCATTGAAGAAGGGAGACCGTATTGGATTGCAATTTATTACTCGTGACTGTAATTATAGCGGTGCTAAGTCTGGTGGACATTCATGTTATATGTATTTCACATGTGAGGTTAAGAAAAAGTCTTTGATAGCTACTATTTGTGATGCTGTTAATGGACCTTTACATGCGACAGCAACTAAGGGCTATAATGCTTATATATATGGTATAAAGACAGATAGAGGATTCCAAAGATTACATGATGGAGTTCTAACCGATAATGAGTTTGATATCAGTAAAACTAACGAATATCAATCCTGGTGGCGTTATATTACATCAAGTGGCTCAGAAGGAACGCTTGTATGCTATATGGCATCTACTGCAGGAGAGTTGGACAAGACAGATTCTGAATTAAACAGTAATAATGACAATTGTATAGTAAAGGCTGAAACTCATTTTGGTGCTACTGCTGTAGAAGGAACGCTTGTAGACAAGTGGACATGTCCTACTGGATCAGATCAAGCAGACGGCTTGAGTATAGAAGGACTTAATTTAATCTATACTCGTAATAATTTTGCTACAGATCCTATTACAGATATTCAATTCTTTGTCAAAAAGAAAAATGGAGGTTCTTATTCTGCTGTACCAGACCATACTATTGGTGCTTCAACTTGTAGTCAGGTTGTGGATGGCAAAAAGGTGTCTCTGTTGTTCAATGCTCATAGGTTTGTAGAAGCGGAGAATTATACAGAAACTTATACTATTAAGGCTATTTTAACTTCTTCAGCTGGTTGTGAAAGCATAATAGAGCAAGACTTTACTCCTGCTCCAGCTTTGGATCCGAAGTTTGATATTACTGGATCTTGTCAGTATGGAGATATCCGTATTACAAATGAAAGCCATAAATCTTTGGGTTCAACCGGATATACCGTTACTTATTATTTGAATGGTAATCGCCTTGAAGACAAAACTGATTTGTCAGCGTTGTTGTTGAACAATGAGGTTGTTGTCGAAAGTGCAAATTCTGCGGGAAAAAATTATGTTCATTTGATTGCAAAAGATGAAAATGGCTGTACATATACTTCTACTTATGCGACACCTAATGATGATCCAGATAAGAGAGCGTATGTAGAATTGACGTCATCTCCGGTAGTTGATCTTTACATTAATCCAGATTCATATAAGGATGTTATAGAAGTAAAAAATAATATTACCAGAACTGTTACTTTGGAGGTTTGTCCTGGAGGTAAGGTGAAGGTGACTCCTTTCTCTACTGATCCTGCTGCTGCGGCTTCTAAAGATACATTCCAATGGTATGATGCTACAAATTCAATTAGAGGAAGCAAGGTGCTTGCCTTTGTTGGAAATGCAGGAACCAATACTGGTGTATATACGTCAGGTGAAGTTAAACTTGGTAAGGGTGTTCATACACTTACTGTTAAAGCAGAGGGAGGCTGTAAGACAACTTGGACTGTATCTGTTCAGGAGTCTGCTGGAAAAATCACTTTAGGAGATATTGCAAAGGTTTGTCCAGGAGATCCGCTTACTATAGATGTTGAGGGTGCAAAATCAGTTCTTTCTGTGAATTTTGTTGTTGAACAACAAGCACAAGATGACGCACCTGTTAAGACTGTTACAGATTTCTCTTGGAAATCTTCTTCTAATCAATTGACAATTTCGAAGGTAGCTGATGTGTCTCTTTATGCTAATGCATATCAGTATTACTATGAGATTGAATTCATTAATGAGGATAATTGTTCGGAGAAGAAAACATTTATTCCTAAGAATCTTGCAGCTCCATCGGTTACATATACATTGAAGAATGGAAGCTCTGAAATTGGTAAGACTTCTTCAATTGATCCAATTGATAATGTCACATTATGGACTGCAGAACCAGTTTGTCCAGGAACGGTATTAACTATCACTCTTAACAATCCATCCGCTGATATGACAAATTATTATGTCATTAAGGATGCAGAGGGTAATAATTATGGTCCGACTGATTCAAAAAGATTCAGTGCATCTGATCCATATTCGTTCCAATATACGGTGCCTGCTGTTGCTGCTGGAGGTGAGGTTATTAGATTCACTGTCAAGACTGATGGTATGAATGGCAACGTTGCTCAGTGTGCTATCACAGAAAAGCTTGCTATTCAGGTTAAGCCTACAGTTCAAATTGATATGGCAGCTTCCGCCGCTAAGATTACAAATGTGACTCCCGCTTCACTTGCAAGCAATGAGAAGAATACTTATTGTAGTGGAGATACATTCTATTTCTATGTTCGTCCTTTCAATGAGAATGGTGAGTTGGCAAATGCTACAGTTAAGGTTCAGAATACAGCATTGTTGAGCCAGGCTTCAACTCAAAGGGAAACATATTTTGATGGAACATTGGGTTATGGAATGTCAGGAGCTCAATCTGATGCTCTTGGTCAGTACCAGACTTTGAGGGTTTCAGTTACGGAAGATCAATGTACTTCTAACGGAGATTATAAGGTATATGTCAAGCCACTTCCTGTTGTGAAGACGTCTCCTGTATCTGCATGTCCTAATTCTGCATTTGAAGTACAATTAGTAGATAATGGTACGGCTAACGCTACTGTAAATGAGGATAATACAATAGCGAAGGTTAAATATGCATTCTATACAAAGACAAGTGCAAATGATTCAACAGCTTCACAGGAATCAGAAGTGTCTTCTTTGACTCAGAGTTTCACAGCTCCTATATCTGCAGGATCAGCTACTTATAGTGTAGGAGGTGTTGCAACAGCAAAGGATGGATGTACGATTGATTTTTCAATACCGGTCGCTCTTTATCCAACTCCTGATTTCGACGCTGCTGTAGTAAATGTAGATGGATCAAGAATTAAAGGTGGTATTGTTTGTCAAGGTGCACCATACGCAATCAAGTTGACAAATAAATCGACTGTTTTGTCTAAGTTCATCATAAAGGATAATACAGGCAACCAGGTTGGAAATGTGATTTATATCAATCCTGCTAGTAGCTATACAACGAGTCAATTGATCGCTCCAAATGAGAAGATTGATTTGAATTATACTGTATCTTGTGAGACTGACAATGGATGTAAAATGGATGATAAGAACGTTACAGTCAAGGTAGGAGTTAAACCAACATTTAATTTCCAACCAATATCGGCTGTATGTTCAGATCCGAATGCTTCTTCATTATCAGTCAAAGTGATTGCTGTTATTGGTCTTACTAATACAGCAAATAGCGGTAAAATCGTATTTGATAATTTTGATTCTGATTTCGATGAAGTTAATAACACTTTGGAAATCACAGACAGTCGACTTTCTCTTTACCCAGGAGATGTCACTCGTGACTATTCTGCAAAATATGTAGATACGACTGGTTGTGAAAGTGATCCTGTTGTTGCGACTTTGAGTCAGATACCTACACCTATTGTCGGTGTCAATGTAGAGAAAGCAAGTGTATGTCCTAATGAGGAAAATAATGTTATTATCGATGATGTGACAAATGATTTCTCTAAGGGTTACAGCTACAGACTATGTAAGGTTGCTCTTAATGCACAAAACAAAAAGGTTGCATCAGATGTGATTACTTCATATAGTGGTAAGACAATTGTTGAAGGTACTCGCACAAAGGGTGTTATTGCACTTCCTAAAAATTCGGAGCCTGCCACTTATGAATATGCTATTGTTGCTGAAAACAGAACAGGAGCTATAGTATGTACAGACACTACATTTATTTCGTATGTCGTAAATAAAAATCCTTCAATCTCATTACATGTTTATAAGAACAGTGCTGTTGCGGAAAATGAGATTACAGAAGATATGTCTGTTTGTCCAGAGACACCATTGGTATTAATAGCTGCAAATTCAGATTACAATGATCCGACAACAAATTGGTCTTTGGTTTCAAATAAGCAAAACGGAACAGAAATTAAAACATCAACAGGAGATGGCTCTGCGGATATTCGTTGGTCTGCGATGAGTGTCGCTGGTACAGAGACATTGACAATTACAGCTGAGAATTCAGGATGTTCTGCTACAAAGACATTCAGATTTGTTGTAAGTTCACCAGCATCTCTTCGAATTACATCTAGTGAGACCAGACTTTCTAATGATGGTATTACATTATTCTGTGAGGGAGATGATGATAAGAAAACTTTGACAGCATCTTCTGGATTCTCTAATTATAAATGGATTCAGGAAGGTACTACAAATACACTTTCTTCTACTGCAGAATTAGAAGTGTCTCGTGGTAACGATGTGACATATATAGTCACTGCTGAAGATGCTTATGGTTGTAAAGCAACTGCTAGTGAAGTTGTGAAAACAATGGATCTTCCTAATATTTCATTGTCTGTAGATCCGTCTGTTGTATGTGTTGGTGAGACAGTAGAACTTACAGCACAGAAGACAAATGCATCTTATGCTAAGTATGGAGATACTTATAAGTTTTCTGTGAAATATGATGCAGATGGTGATGTTGAAAACGTTAATGATCAGAAAGCTTTTTCAAATGATATTACCACTCTTTCTGATAAAGCAACTCTTGCGGTTCCTGTTTCCAACCTGGCAAATGGAAAGGCTTATGCATTTGCTCAGGTAAAGATTGAGAATGGAGATATATGTGTTGGAACTCCTGTAAATGTTTCATTAAATATTCTTGACAAGCCATCTATTGTTGCTAAAGTAAAGGTTAATGGATCTTTGATTAGCCCTATCAAAAGTAATAATAAGAAGATATATAAGATATGTCCTTCTACAGATTACACTTTGGATGTAAATGTAGATGTTGATGGATCTTCATACACTTCAGCTACAGAATTTGAAATTTCTGTAGATGGTCAGACTAAGAAAGTTAGAGGTGTAAACGTTGCTACTTTCGCAATGGAAGGCTTGAATTCAGCTATGACTCACAACATTTCGATTATTCCGATAGTTGGAGAGAGACGTAGTGCATGTATGGCTGATAGTGTACTTTCGGTTGATGTATATACTAATCCAACAATCAAACTATATACTTCAAATGCTAAGCACACAACTAATGTTGATGCAACAGCAAATGATGGATTGGCTGGAGCATATCTATGTTCTTCATCTGGTTCTCCTTTAGGTTCTGTTTGGATTAACTCTTATATGACTTTTGATGCTTCGGCTTCTGCGTCTTTGAAATCAATAGAGTGGGCAGCAGACAATTATTCTGTTCCAGTAAATGGTAATGTACAGACTTCAGTCGAGATCAGTCGTGCAGTCAGCGGTTTGAAGGCAAGAATCACTGATAATAATGGATGTGTCAGTGATTGGTCTTCTCCATTAGCGGTTGTACTTTGTGAAACACCAACTCCGCGTATCTCTGTTGCTAAGGGATGTGAGGGTGAAGCTGTTTCTGTCGTATTGGGAGATGGTAATACTGATGTCACAACGAATAATGAGTTGATGAATAGCATGTATACTATCTATAAGTTATCTTATGGTGAAAAGAAAGATAGCTTTAATCTTCCTGATGATCTTGCTGGTATTGATGCTCAAGGTAGACCTTATTATTCAATTCCTCTAACAGGAGTGAATGCAGGTACAGAATTTTCAGCAACTGCTTACAGCACTTGTGGTACGACTGTTGGATATTTGACTAATAAGTGTACTTCTACGGAAACAGCGAAGGCTACATATAATGTATCTGTGACTCCAGAGTTGAAGATTACATTTGCACCTAAGGATTCAGAAGACGAAATCACTAAAGTTTGTCCTAATGAACCGTTTAAGGTATATGTCGAGGCTGTTAATTTCCCTAACTTGACAGGTTTGACAGATGCTGAAAGTGTTCTAGATTTGGATTTGACATATGTTGATAATGGTCAGACGAAGACCCAAAGAGGTTCTATCTCTTATACTGCGGGAGTTGATGGTTCTAATAAGACATTCTTTGTGATTCAAGGAGGAATGGATTATATAGCTGGATCAAACACAATACAGTTTAATGTTAAAGCTAAGAACTATGATGGCTGTGAAGTAACAAGATCAGGTTCGATTATTATCCAACCTCGTCCAATTGTTAAATTGGTTGCAACCAAGTACACAAGAATAGACGGTAATGATGTTTACTACTGTCCTGGAGTTGATTGTATAATCAAGGCACAGTCGACATCTGCATTGAAAGAGGGTTCTTACACTTGGTATGATGCAACAAATAATATTTCTGATTTGGGTACATTTGGAGTTAAAGATTCTTTGATTCCAACGGATTTGACTCGATTTATTGATGCCAACGGAAACTCTTCATACTATGTGACTGCAGTTTCTGAAGCTACAGGTTGTATCTCACTTCCTTCAAACACATTGTATTTGAAGAAGATACCTGTACCTAGTTTCACTGCTTATGCAGATCCTAATACGGTATGTTCTGGTGATCAGACATCAATTAAGATTGGTACACTTTCTGATCCTTCAGCTTACAAGTTTAATATTATAACAAAATATGGAGCGACAGATCAGAATGTAGGTGCGATGTTCTCTACAACAACAGGTGAGCCAGTTTACAATATTGCGAACTATGCTTCAAATGCTCCTTATGGTGTTCGTTTGACTACACCTGATGGATGTGTTTCTGATGTTGCAGTGTCTGTAACTCCAACTGATGGTCCAATCATCGATTGGGAGCTTTACAACTATTCAAAGGGTAAGGTTGTTGCTGCTCATATCCATGAAATGAAGGCTAATAGTAATGGTATTTATGTTCCTGTTCTAAATGCAGATGGTTCATACGTTGTTCGTGAGGATGCAGAATACGCATACGCTAATGCAAATCACAGAAATAATGTAGCTTACTATGTATATGCTGATGATGATACGCAAAAAGAGCATCCTCAATTTGGTCATTTCTGTGTAGGAGATGTTTACTATCTATATGTAAGAAATGTTCGTTCAAGTCAGCCAAATGAGCCTGCTATTCTTGCTGATACATTCAGTGTAAATGTTAAGGGTATCAAAAAACGCAATGGTAAGCCATTCAAGACTAATTTGCTAGACCGTTGGGTAGCTCTTGATTATAGTCAGTCTCCATCTAAGAACACTCATTTCCCTTCTGTATCTACAGATGGAATTCACATTTCTATTATTGATTCATGCTACTATGCTGATGGTTCTACTATATGTCCTTCAGTTACAACAATTGACTTGGATGTAAAACAGTTGAATCCAACAGTTAGTGTGATTGGTGTTCCTAATTATATCTGTAAGGGAGAGGAGTTCTCATTCCAAGTAATTGGTCGTGCGACTCAGGGTTCTCATATCGTAGATGCTAAGGTATATACTACTGGAACTATATATCAGGCTTTGGATTATGTTTCTGGTCCTGAGGGTTCTGCCGATAAGTTCAAGGCTAATGTTTCAGACAACAGTCATTGGACAGTAACTAATGATGGCAATTACGTATGGAATGCACGTCGTAAGGATGGTGGTAACACTGTTACTGCTGATGCTGGGCTTAAGTTCAAGCCAGATGCAAACACTGCATACTATGCTCGTGTATGGGATAATTACGGATGTGCATCTAATCAGTGGGGTAGAACAGTAAATGTTTATGACGTTCCTTCAATCAAACTTGACTATGCAGATCCTGCTTGTGAGAATTCTGCAATCAAGGTGCTTGTTAATCCAAATAGTTATTCATCATATTATTTCCGTGAGTATAGAAAAAATGAGGAAGGTAAGTTGATTGATAAGGATAGTAACCTAATCAATAATAAGAGTCAGGTTATAGATGAGAGTGGTAATTTGATTTACGTTCTTGATGCTGATGGAAATAAAATTCTTGATGAGGAAACTGAGGATCCTGATGATTATAAGTTGATGTCGCCACATCCTTTCAAAGAGGGTTACGGAACTTCTAATACTGGTAATATCTATGGAGCTCTAACTAATGAGTTCTATAACTATAGATATTTCAATTCTTCTACAAATTACACTAATGGTGATAGTATTGTTTACCAGGTATATGCAACAATCCAGAGAACAAACAGTGATGATGGTTCTATTATTACTTGTCCTTCTGAGATTAAACAGGTAGAGTTCACTCCTGATCAGAATCCAAAGATTAAGGCTGCATTCTATAATGAGGATGGAGAAATTAAGACTACATTCTGTCCTGGAGAGAAGGTTACTGTCAAGGTCGGACTTGCTAATGGTGGCTATTTCTTGGATAAGGCTCAAAGTAAGAATGAGACTTACAAGAATCATTCTGTGACATATTATTCAAATTATGCAAAGATTCCTGCAATCAATTTCAATAATATTGTTCATACAACTACTGTTCCTTTGAATGCGACAATGGCTCCATTTGCAGGAGAAACAAAACCTTATTATTTGCTCGATGATCAGTTCTCTTTCATTGCTCCTGAGACACCAGGTACTTATACAATTAAGGTTACAGATAAGGTGACACAATCTTATAGCTGTCCTAAAGACACTAACATTGTGTTTACTATCGCTGCTCGTCCTTCTGTATCACTATCAGCAATCAAGGGTAATGTAGATCCAACAGATGCAAATCATGTTTATATCTGTGAAGGTGATTATGCTGAGTTGCAAGCTAATTCGACTACATCGAACTGTACATACAAGTGGTATTCTACTCAGTCTATAGAACTTAATAAGTTGGATTATTCTGTAGATTTACCTACTGATGGTACATATAAGATAGAACTTGTAGTTCCTGCAGGTAATAGTGAAAGACATTCTTCTTTGTCTTTAGGTTCTTCAACTATTAATTTCACTATCCCAGCTTCAACAGGAACTGAATCTTATCAGACGGTAGTTGTTAACACTCCAAGTATGACAAAGAATAATTATACTTTGTCATTGAATTCTGGTGATCATATCACATCTGCTAAGGTTATTTCTGATAGCGACCCGACAAAGGTGGTTGTTTTCAATAATAATAAGGTACATGTGGTTAATTCCGCTGTCGTAAATTCAACAGCTACAAGATTGGTTAAGATTGTTGACGGTCAGGGTTGTGAATCTGATTTTAGTAATGAGATCAGAGTCGATATCGCTCCACGTCCATCTATCGTGATTGACAAGGCGTATGATTATGTATGTCCTAATAGTACGGCAACTGTTGATGTCAATGCTTCTGGTGCTAACAATTGGCAGTTCTTCATTACAGATGAGACGAAAACCGATTATAGCCGTCTTGGAACAGAAACATCAAATTCTAAGTATTCTTTCTCTAAGACAATCAAGAATGATGAATTCGTTAATAATCCGCAGGGTAATACAAAGCCACGTATTTATACTGGATATATAGGAGTTGAAAATCGTGATGCTGGAAGTATCTCATTCGGTTGTGTAAACTATGCAGACTTTACTTTCTTCGAAGCGAAGACTCCTGTACTTCAGCTTAAGGCATTGAAAAAGGAGGACAACAAATATACGGAAATCACTGCTCCATGTGAAGGTGATGAGTATTATGTTCAGGTCGTAGACGCTTCTGCAAATGGAATTTCAGATGCTACATTGAAGGCTTCTCTTGTTTTGAAGGGTACTGACGGTGCTGCAGATGAGGAGATTTCATTGAATTCAGATTTGATTTCTGTTGCTTCTTTTGTTGCTGATAAGAGAAAGAGATTCTCTGTGGTCGGTTATAACAAGTATGATGACGGTACATCTTGTCCTTCCAATGAGGTTGTCCTTGATGTTAAGATAAACAAGATACCGACATTCACTTTGAATGCGACAGCAGCTTGTGAGAAGACTAAGAATACTTACTCAGGTAATGATGGTGGTAACTTTGGTTCAGGAAATGGAACTACTACTTTCACTCTTTCTAATATTACTCTTGATAAAGTAGCGAATGAACATAATAAAATTGTCACATATACTTGGGATGTTCAAGGTGTAAATGAGGATGGTACTATAAATAAATATTCTGATAATACTAATTCTTCTTCGTTTAAGCATAATTATGCGTCGAAAGAGACTGAGGTTATAGCTCATTTGGTTGTTACTGATGACAATGGATGTTCAAGTACTAATGTTGAAAAGTCTTCTCCATTAATGAAGCGCCCTCGTCAGATTGTAGCAGCGGAGGCAAAATGTATAGGCGATAATCAGGTCAAGATTACTAACACTATGGATCCAACTTGTGGATTCTCTACTAATGATGTTGATTTCTGGTATCGTTTGTATAGTGCAAATCCAGATTTGAAAGAGGCAAATGGTGCATATTCTGATACTGTTAAGTATTTACGTACAAATGGCTTGACAGGATGGCTGCAGGCAGGAAACAATGCTTCAAAGACTCCATATACTAAGCTTATCGCTGATGCTTCTAATTGGAGAAATGCATATCCTGAACATACATTCAATACAACTGTCACAGGACCTATGTGGGCATGTACACGAATGAGATCAGTCAAATCTGATAACCTTTGTGAAAGTGAAGTACAATGTGTGTTGGTTCAGCCAAGTGAAAAACCTACGTTTGAGGTTACGTTGAATAAAAAAGATGGATTAAATTTATATGCTCTTTCTACAACGAACAATACAGCTGAGGTTTGTAATTCTACTCCGGTTGAACTAAAGGTAAAAGTGACGAAGTTTGCTGCAGGTTGTTCAGATGCAACAATCACAGTTAAGGAGGCTAATGCTACAGGTAATGTGATAGAGACAAAAACTGTGACATCTTCATCTGCTACGCAGTCTATCGATCTTGGTGAAGTGACAGGAAATATGGATTTCATAGTTGAAGTGTCTTCTTCATGTGGATGTATAGCTTCTGACAGATACAGAATCAATGTTCTTCCAACTCCAACTGTTTCATTGGTTGCTGATGGAAGTCGAGTAGAGAATGGTTACATTTATGTTTGTCCAAATGGAATAGCTGATTTAAAGGCGATTGTAAACTCTTCTGCTGGAATAGCGGAATATAATTGGTATCGTACTATTACCAGCCTGGATAATAATTCAGATCTTCTTTCTGGACAAGGTGAAGGTTCATACTATGTTAGTGTTGTTGATAATAAAGGATGTGAGTCTTCTCCATCAAATACAATTGTGATCGAGGAAGTCACTGTCCCTTCAGTTACTGCTTCTGCTCCTGAGGTTGTATGTGAGAAAACTCCATTCGAGATTAATATTGACAATCCTGTAGATGGAATTACTTATGTCGTTTATAATCCAAAGGATAATGGTTGGGCAGATCAGACTTCGGCTCGTGCTACAATAAAGAAGGTGGATACAATGTCTTCTGTTTCTGTAGCAATTCCGTCGACATATTTATTCAAATCGTCTGCTGATTCATTTACTGTTATAGCAAAGAATGACAGAGGATGTGTATCTGATCCATATTTTGTTCGCGTAGAAAAGGCTGAAAAGCCTGAGATGACTATTCTTGCTAGAAAATTTGGCAATAATAACGAACAATTTGTTCCAAATTTGAATGTATGTCCTAATGACATGGTTGAGTTCCAATTGAATAATGGTGCCCAATATTATAAAGATTTCAGATATACGGTGACTCCGTCTAATACAGATGTGAATGTTTATGGTTCGGCACCAGAAGATCCAAGGGCTCAGATGTTGGATAAAAAGACTATATTCTCGTTTGTGTTTACTTCTGAGGCAGGATGTGTAAGCCATGGTTCTTACATTGTGGGTGTCAATACTCCTAAGACATTACGTATTACAGATAATGTAGAAAACCGTTATGACAACAAACCGATTGTTTGTCCTGGAGGTCAGACTTTTGTTACTTTGACGGCTACTAAGGGTATAAATGTAAATTGGGCAGGTTTGTCTTCTGCAAATTCTGCAGTTACAAATGATGAGCATGATCCTAATGTCGCAGCCACAATCACATTCAAGCCGTCTGTCGCACAGACTTACGTATTCAATGGTACAGATGATAAGGGATGTGCTGTATCTGCGTCATATGATATCCTGATTGCAAATATTGTAAATATGAAGGATATTACGGTCTCATTGCAGCCAGACAATACTCCTGTTGCGGATTTGGCAGTATGTGAAAATTCAACTATTACGCTTACTGCTTCAGGTTACATTTCGAATGCTAAGGATGGTGAGTTTATTAAGAATTATGAATGGTTCTCAGATGAAGCATTGACAAAATCTATAGGATCTGGTTCTTCAATCAGTGATTTTATGACAATTGCTGATGATAGTCGAAATGCTGAAGGATTCTATGCAGATATTCAGGATGTCAAGAGCTACTGGGTACGTGCTACATCTAATTTCGGATGTGTATCTGGTAAGATGAAGACAACTGTCACAATCGACCGTACTCCTGAAATCAAGTTTAAGAATAGCACTGAGCCATGTATTGATTCTGAAATTGAGATCATACCTAATACAGGTTCATCAAATCAGTATTTCACTATTACTGATTTGACTTCTGGTAAGGTTTATGAGGATGTTCAGAAAGCTCCATTTGTTCCAGAGAAGGCAGGTCAGTCATACAACTTCAAGGTTGAGGCACAGCGTGGTGCATGTAGAGCTGTTGAGTACACTACTATTAATGCAAAACCTTTGCCAATTATCAAGTTGTTTGATGCTGAGACTGGTTTGAGTTTCATGGATGCATGTCCTGATGTTGACAATGTGGTCTCTGAGCATTATTTGAAGTTTACTGTTGATGGAGGCAAGGTGACAGATGTTCCTACTGTTACAGGTGCGTCATTGGCATCTTCTTCAAATATAATTAAAATTGGTAATGACACTTATGATGGTACTGAGACAGATGCTTATTATGCTAAATATAGTCGTCCAAAAGATTTGAACAGTACTATCGATGTTATAGCCAAAGGTTCTAATGGTTGTGAGTCTGCTGCTAAGTTCCCTATCAGTATTAAGCCTACACCTAATGCACCTGAGGTTACAGTGTTACGTAATGGTGTAGAGACTAATAATCTTTCATTCTGTGATGGTGATAAGGTTACTGTTATTGCGAAATCTAGAAATGATAATGATAAGAGCGTATCATTTAATAATCCTCCTGTTAAGGTAGGTGATCATTATGTTTCTGGATTATATGGTGATAAGAATGGAGTATCATTTGATCCTCAATCTGGAACGGCAGTGTTTGAGTTTACAGCTTTGAATGCTTCTGCAAGTCAGGTGATAAATGTGTCTGCTACGAATACTGATGATTGTAAGTCTCCTAAGAATTCTGTTGTAATTACAGTTAGTGATACGATTGTGCTTAGTGTAGATGTAAATGATGAGGATTTGGTTGATGCAGGAAACACATATAAAGCATGTGTTGGTTCTTCTTTGAAATTGACTCCTGTTATCAATAATGACAAAACTATAGATTTAGGTAATTATGTAGTTGAATGGTTCGCATCAGATAAGTCTACTTCTATAAGTACATCTACTGAATTTACTATTGAACCTGATCCTGTTTATTCTAAATCTTATTGGGTAAGAGTTATTGATAACACTGATCCAAATGGATGTTCAGCATGGGCTAATATAACAATTTCTCCGGTGGCTGTTCCTTCAGTTACAATCATTGCTGAAAACACTAATACAGGTAAGCGTGTGACAAGTACTTCGCCAGAAAATGACAAGATAGTTTACTGTAAAGATGATAAAGGTCCATTGAAATTTTCTGTTATTGCTCCTGATAATGCGAAATATCAATGGAAAGGTTATACTGAGGGTGAAAATCTTGAATTGTCGGATGTTCCGTCATCTCAGACAGATATTTTGTATGTGACTTATGAGGTAAATGGAAAAATTTGTAGAACAGAACGTAAGTTTGAGACTGTAGTCAAGGAAAAACCAGTTTTCGGTGATGATTCACCTAATTCTACAAAACCTAAGTATATCCTTACTTCTGTTGCGGAAGACGGTTCTGTAATCACAAATCCAAGTATGTGTGTAGGAGACAAGGTGATTCTGAATCCTAATATCACCAGTGGTGATGTGGTTTCTTATTTGTGGCATAATGGTGCGACTTCGCCGACTCTTGAGGTGAATTTAAGTTCAAGTGATAAGTATGAATTCAGTTTAATTGCTACTACTGCCGATGGATGTAGTCGTGAATTAAGTGGTGATTTTGCTCCAAATAATGTTCCTGAATTTACATTGCCTACTGTTTATGCTTGTGTAGGTACATCAGCTACAATCAAACCAAATGCTCCTTCTGGCATTTCATTCACTTACTATGATGAGGCAGGAACTACTTGGTTGGGTGATGGTAAATCTACAGATGGATCATATGAGATTATTCAGTTGAATCAGTCAAAGCGTTATACTGTTGTCGCTTCATTTAATGGTTGTACAACGACAAAACGAGTTGCTGCAAACATCTTGTCATACCCAGCTCTTCTGGTAAATGAAAATGTTGAGGTTTGTAGTGGTAAGGAAGCGATATTGTCAATCCAGAATGCAACGCCTTCTGAAGTCGATTACTATTGGAATAGTATTGGAAGTTCAGATAATGAAACCTCATTCTCTATAACGGTAGCTGGTGATAGGACTGAAACAGTAAAAGTTTTTGCGGTTAAAGATTATAGTAAAACATATGATGGAGCCCCTGAGTGTGTTACATCTAAGGTTATAACTATTGAGCCTAAGTCTGTTCCTAGCTTCGCTATTTCCGCAAGTGCAGAACGTTTGTGTCCTGATGGAAGAATGTCATTCACTATCAATGATGCTTCTTCTTCTAACACATACGTTTGGAAAGCTTATGAATATGATTCAACTACACATAAGCGTTCGGCTCAGCCTTTGGATGGATTCACTCAGACTTTGGCTGCTGATAAGCCATACAACGTGAATGGACTTAGCTCTTTAACTGGTTATGTGGAAATTGTTGCTGAGGGATCTTCTGATAATGGATGTCCATTTACTACTTCTTTAAAATTGTCTCAGACAGAACAACAGGAGTTGAAATTGGTTACTGTTGATAGAGTTAACCATACAGCAGGTACAGCAATCAATTTGTGTAGCAATACAGATGCTGAACTTGCATTCACAGATGGATATAATACATATGAATTCAATGGCACACCAATGTCAGGCAATGTGTATACTTATAATGAAAGTGTAAATCAGAACAAGTCATTTAGGTATACAGTTACCGCAAAAGACCAGTATGGATGTCCTACTACAAATGCTACGGTTGATGTAAATCTTAATGTGGCTCCTCAGGTTATTGCACAAGATGTTGTGTCAGTCTGTGATGGAGCATTGGCTGATGTTCAGGCAAGCTCGGATAAACAGTTGAATTGGTACTATGCTGATTCTAAGAATCCTACAACTTGGGGTGATCCATTTGTTGAAAAAGCTAATGTGGCTGTTAAACATAATATCAATGTTGAAAATGCAGGTTCATACATCTTGATTAAGGGTGAATATCCAGACTTGAAGGGTGCATGTGCTACAGTTAAGCAGGTTAGCTTGAATGTCATTAATAAACCAGATGTAGAATTAAGCGCTAATGGTAGTGTTTGTCCTGGTGAACCATTCAAACTTTCAACAAAGGCAGAAGCAGGTGTTGCTGGTGCTGATTACTATGCTAAGAATTGGTTCACAGTAGATAGGGATAATTCTGGTAATTATATCAACTTTAATCCAACTGCTACAACTAACCAAGTTTTGAGTAAAGGTGAGAGATATTACGCATTGATAGCATCTTCTAATGAGTTGTCTACATGTCGTGATACATTCTACATGACGTATACTGCAATAAGTGTACCTCAGTTTACCGATGCTAACCAGAACAAAATTGAAAATGAGACTAAAATTAATGAATACAATGAAGTCGTTCCAATTGAATTTAAGAAGAGATTCTGTCTTGGAGATGACGGTATTGTTCTAAAGGTTGAAAATCAGTCTACAATCAATTGGAATGAGGTTCGCTGGTATGCAGGTCTTAATGAAAATGGAGAATTGATCACAGAAGGTGGTAGTCCTGTATATGGAGATCATATTATCGTTGCACCTCGTGCCACTTCAAACTATTATGTTGAGGGTACAGGAGAGAACGGATGTAAGGTTTCTGGATTGTTCACTGTTAAGGTTAATGAGGCTCCTAACTATGTTCTTTCAAGTTCTGCTTTGAATGGTAAGGTTTGTAGCGGTGCTGACTTGGTTGTTAATGCCGTTAATTTGAATACTGCTGTTCCTGGTAGTACATTTGACTGGGAAGGAAATGGTGGAACTAGTAACGGATCTAGTTTTGTGTTCAATTCTGTTAGCCAGCCGGTTAATGTTGGTTTGAAGGTGACTACACAAGATGGATGTTCTCAGACGTTGAGTGCTACTTATGGTGTGATTGCATCTCCTGAATTCACAGTTGAGACTCCAAAGAATGTCTGTGTTAACGGTGATGTTGTCGTTACTGCAAATGTAAACGGTGCTGCGGATCCTTCTGATTATGTTTATTCATGGTCCGTAGATGAAAATATGTCATCTGATATTAAGTATGGTCAGACATATACGTTTGATGATGTTGTCGTTAATGATAATGCTTCAGGATTCAAATTCTATGCTACTGTTAAAGACAGAAATTACGGATGTACAAGTGGAATCAAGGAAACTTCTGTAAATATAGTTACCCCTGGAAATCCTTTAATCAATTATGTTGATAGAGTATGTGAGGGTGAGTCTACGGAAATTGTACTTACTGGTACTACTGAAAATGAAAACAGTCTGGAAGGATACTCATTCTGGATCAAAACTCCTGAAATGACAGAGTTTATGAATGAAGTTTCTATGGACAATGTTGATGGAAAGGTTGTTGTAAAACATGCAACTGGACCAATTCCTAGTGCTAGACGTTATGACTACTATGTTCAGTTAGTTAAGGGTGACGCGGTTTGTAAGTCTGCAACTTCTTCCGTTGTGATCGGTGTTGAGACAAAACCAAACATTCAGGTTCAGGAATATGGATCTCCATGTGCTGGTGAGGAACTCACATTAAAGGCTTCTGCTTATGGAGTTAGCTCTAACGATATCAAGTGGTCTGCTAATAGCACTTATGGTTCAGATCTGAAGTTCTCTAACAGATTGGATATTGCAGATGTCACTGAAGGAACACAGAACGTGACTGCTATCAAGAAGTTCACTCAGAAGCAATATAAAGGAAATACTTTGATTACTCCTTCTCCTATTCTTAATCGTAATTGTAGTCAGACATTGAATTATAAGTACAAAGTTTATCCATTACCTAAAATTAATGTTGCTGAGGACAAAACTTTATCTTCTCACTGTCCTGAAAATAGTGTTTATTTTGATGCTGAGGTGATGACAGATAATGTTAAGAGCATTGTATGGTCTAGTGCTGGTGGTAATGTGTCTGTTTCTCGAAAGGACGATGAGGATATTTCATATCTACATGCGAGTGTGACTGTTCCTAAGGATGAGAATATGCCTACTAGGTTGAATACTCAAACTAATAAGATGGAGAAAGTATTGGAGACTTGGTTGTATTACACAGTTTCTAATGATCGTTGTACTAACAATGATTCTATACGTGTCACTTATGATACTACTCCAGGATTTAAATTAGTCCAGATTGAACCAGTTTCCTTAGAATATGGATATAATAAAACAGGTTCGTATGGTGATAAAATCAAATTCTGTGAGGATGGTAGTGTCAAACTAGAAGCGAGACCAGATAATACAGATGGAAGTCAGTTTACATGGAGAGGTGGCTCTTATGAGACAGGAGATATGAATATATATACACAGCCTGGCAACTATGAGGTTTCTGTTGTGAATGATAGGGGTTGTAAATCTTCTATGTTGTTTGCAATTGAAATGGAGTTGCTTCCTTCTCTAAGTGTTAGTGTTAAGGGTGTTAACGCAAAGAACAATTACTGTTATGTTAATGGAAACTATAATGGTTTGGTTGTTGACGTTGCAACTTCGGATAGCGCTTACTGTTATGTAAGTTTGAACGAACCTTCTGTTCCTCCTTTTGATGCTGCTCATATGAAGGGTACAGACAATCCAGAAGGATGGAAACAGAAAAATAACCGTTTGGAAGGAATCAAGAAAAACGGTCAGGTTATATTCGAGGTTAATCCAGAAAAAGACACTTATGTTTATGCTTATGCGATGTCTAACTCAAATTTGAGGTGTGTATCCAAAAATCACAAATGGGTTGAGGTCCATAAGTCTCCAATCGTTTCAATTTCTGGTGATAAGGTTGCATGTAGTGGTCGTGCACTTAATTTGGTAGCTACTCCTAACTCTCCTGAAAATGCACAGATTGAAACCTATACTTGGATTGGTCAAGGTATCACAGGTATGACTGGCAAAGAAATCCTTGCAGAAGGTATGAGTCCTGGAACGCAGACAATTTCAGTAGTTGTGACAGATGAAAATCAATGTCAAGGCGCTGATACTGCTGAGGTTATGGTTTTGGAAAAACCTGTTATAGGTCTTTCTGTTGATGGAGCTAAACCAGATCGTACATTGAGGGAGTTGAAGTTCTGTGATGGCGAGTCTAAGACTGTAGTTCCACAATGTATGAATTGTAACCCTCAATATCAGATGAACGAGTTCGAGTGGGCGTATGGTGAATCCGAGGATGATTTGGACAACATATCATCTCAGAATGTCACAGTAAGTAAACGTGGTGTTTATAAAGTGTATGGTGCGTTGGTAGATGCTGATGGAAATCAACTTTGTTTGTCGGAAATAGGATTCAATGCAATTCCAATCGAAAAACCAGTAATCAATGTTAGTGGAAACAAGACAATCTGTGCTAATGATATGATTGTATTGGAAGGCGCTGCTATCAATAATTACGTATATACGTGGAGTGGAAACACAATTACTGGTTTTGAAGGACACAAATTTGAGTGCGAACCATCTGCAAATGGTGTGACTACTGTATCTTTGTCTGTAAGGGATACTGTTACTACATGTACTAATTCGACTACGTATGAAATTAATACGATTGCTGCTCCAAGTCCTAATGTGACTGTTCCTCAGATTATTTGTGAAAATGGTTCATCTGAATTTGTAATTAATGACTCTACGAAGTATACAAATATCAAGTGGACTGTTTGGGATGCTCAGTCGAGTGCTTTGCCTCAGACTGCAGAGGGAACTCCTAAGTTCAATCTTCAGATGACAGACCAGCCGTTGACTGTACGTTTGGATTTGAAGTCAAGTGATATGCAGTATCCTTGTGCTTCTACAATTTCTTATCCTGTAGATGTACAGAAACATCAGGAACTAGAGTATCAGGGTGATTCTGTTGCTTGTCAGAATTCAGATGTCACTTTGGAGGTATCGAAGGCTGGAACTGATCATATTAAGCCAGATGCTAATGTTTCAGGTCAGAATAACCCATATACTTGGTATTTGCCTAATGGTGAAGAGGTCAAGACTGCTACTAACCAGTATACGTTCCATCCAGATGCTTCTGGAAACTACATGGTTGATATTGAGAGTGGCGTCTGTGTAGATCGTCTACAGTTCCGTCTAGAGGTGAAGAGTGCTCCTCAGGCATATCCTTCATATGATAAGGCTGTATGTAGTGGAGGTAGCACAACGTTGAATGTGACTCCTAATAATCAGTCTGGTGATATGACTTATGTATGGAGCAACGTTGATCCTGATGATCCTTCAAAGACTGTAAAAACAAAATATTCTACTTATACAGTCAGTCCTAAGGGTGAGAAAACTGTATATTCAGTTGTGATCACTAATGAAGACACTAAGTGTAGTAGTTTCTATGAGATGCCTGTTGAGGTTCGACCTGCTCCAGTTATCATAGTTGATAAATCACTGGGTGAGCTTGAACCATGTGCAAATTCATATGGAGAGGCTGTCGCTGACGGTGCTGTAAGATATGAGTGGTTTGATATCTCAGAAGACCCTGTTAAGAAGATGGGTCAGCTAATAGGTTACGGAACATCTAGAAAGATCTATGTTGGCGACTCTGTTGTTACGGTAAAGGTGTTCGGATATGATTCTATTGGTTGTAAGAGTGATTCTATTATAGAGACTTTGAAACCAACTCCAGATCCTATCTTTGCAATTTCAGGACAAAATGGAGCAATCTGTGCCGGACAGAGTGTCACTCTGAATGCTAATGCAGTTGATAAAGATGGTAATCCAAATCCAGGTGTCCTTTATCAGTATAGTTGGTATGATCCAATCAGAAATTTGACGATTGATGCAACTGAACTTACTAATTACACTTTGGAGAAAACTACTCAGTTTGAGGTTACTGCAACAAGTGTTACTAAGCATGGAACTGAATGTTCTGTAAAGAAAGCTTATGTACAGCAAGTTGACCAGTTGCCTGAGTTGACTATCTATGGTACACAGAATGTGTGTGATGGAGAAGAGTACACATTTACTGCAACCGGTGCTGAGACTTATGTATGGCAGCATAACGATAATAACAATGAGGCATCATTCACGACGTCGTTCAAATATGATGCAGGTGCCGTAGCTCCAGTGGTTGTAGTAGGATCAAATGGTAAATGTTCTTCTACTCCGACTACATATTATGTAAATGTTCGTCGATCTCCAGATTTGACGTTGACAGGAGATGAGGTTGTCTGTGGAAACAATCAGGCTACTATCACTGCAACTTCAACTGTGCCTAATGTGACATTCTATTGGCCTACAGAGTCGATCTCTTCTAATACAATCAAACCAATTGTTCAACCTGCTTATCAGGTATTTGATTGTATTGCTACTGACCCTTACGGATGTACTACAACTGAGTCATTCAAGGTTGATGTTGTGGCTGCTCCTAAGTTGATGTTGAATGTAAATTATGAGGATTCTCCACTAATTGGTGGAAATATTCCTTATGATGAGTCTACTAGTAAGTTTAATGTTCCATTCTGTGACGGAGATTCTCTAGTTCTACGTCTTTCAGGAGCTTCTAAGTTTGAGTGGATAACATTCGATAATGTAGACACATTGTCTATAACAGATTCTTACAAGGTTCGCCCTAATGGTCCATTGACATTCAAGGCTGTTGGTCATTTGAGCGGATGTCAGTCTGAAGTTGATCTAAAACTTGAGATGAATCAGAAACCAACATTGTTCTTGTTGTCTGATACAATCCCTTGTCGTGGTGAGGCTCAGGATATGATTATCGCTGCAAGCGGATATGGAACATTGTTGTACAACTGGTCTATGAAGGAACACAACAATCGTGGATTTATTGAAAATGCTGATACATTGCATGATGTTATCGCAGAGCGTCCAATCGAGGATAAAGAGAATAATCTATACACGGTTGCGGTTAAGATTCAAGAGACAGGATGTACGACAACTAAGGAATTCCATTATGGATATGTTAAGAGTCCTGAGTTCCAGATCGATGGTGAACGTGCCGCATGTGTTGGAAGTTCATTGTCTTTGAGAGCTGTTCCTGATAATGCTGAAGACAAGTATAGCTATACTTGGACAAGTGAGGACGGTTTGATTAATAGAACTGGAGACTCAATCTCTTATACATTCCGTATAAGTGGCAAGCAACCTAAGATTAAGGTTTCTGCATATGATGGCGGTTGCCGCGTCTTCCAGGATGTTGATCTTACAGGTTGGGAAGCTCCAGCTTTGAAGGCGTTTGCTCTTGGAAAGGATGTTGATGGTCAGGTTGTTGTTTGTGAAAACGTTCCATTCAACATCAGTATTATGGATACTGCTACTGCAATGATCAAGAACTGGTGGATCAAAGGCAAGGATACAGTATCTAATACAAGTGCTGTACATGTCATTGCCAATGAAGCAGAGACATATCTAGGTTATGCAAGAAATACTAATGGATGTGAGTCTGTAATAGCTGTTCCAGTTGTTGTTGAGTATGCTCCAATCGCTACTAACAGAATGGGAGGTGATACAACAAGTATCTGTAAACTTGATACTGCGGTATTTGACCTTCAGGCTGTAAATGTAGCTGAGTATTCATGGGATGATGCTGAACGTACAGTTGGAAATGTATTGAAGGTTAGTCCTGCGGTGACTACAAGATATCTTGTAAATGTCAAGGGTACTAACGGATGTGAGCGTGGACAATATTTCACAGTATCTGTTAATAATCTTCCAAGTGTTCAGTTCAACACGATCGGAGGAGTCAAGGGTGATAACGAGGCGGCTTGTCTTGGAAGTGACTATAAGTTGGTTGTTTCTCCTCGTATCAGCGGCGACTACAGCTACATGTGGGATACTAAGTCAGGTCTTGATACATTGTATTTGAGAGCTAATAGTATGGATTCTGAGACACATGTGGTTAATATCACAGATAGAGTCACAGGATGTAAGAGTCAGGATACTATAACGATCCGTACGCAGGATTTGCCTGAGATTACTGTAAGTGGTGTGACTGCAGTATGTCGTGGTGAACATATGGTTCTTAACGCAGGTGGTGCTGCTAACTACTACTGGATGCGTGGTACTGATACTTTGGCTAAGTCGGCCACATTGCAAATCGATGAGGTTACTTCAGCTGGTATTTACACAGCATACGGTGATGATAGAGGATGTGTCGGTAAGATTGAAGTTCCGGTTACAGTTCGTGAGACTCCTAACGTCTACTTGAACTCGGCTTCTTCTGGTGTTGTCGATGGTAATACAGTAAGCTTGTGTGATGGTACTACTAATCTTGAACTTGAGGTTGCATCTTCATTTGTTGGAGGTGTCGACAATTCAGATTTGAAGTACACATGGATGAATCTAAGCAATGAAGATAGTGCTGTAGACCAGGTTTTGACAATCCCTTCTGTATCTCAGAATAAGGATTATATGGTTAAGGTTTCTAGAATCAGTGCTCCTGAGGCTTGTCCTGGTAATATTACGGTTTCTGTACGTGTGTTGAATACTCCTAGAATCTATATCAAGGGTGATCGCAACGTCTGTGATAATGATTATGCAGAGTTGATCCCTTATGGTGATTTCGAGGATTCGTTCGACAACTATGTATGGAAGGACGACAAGGGTAACTCTTACGGTATGGAGGATACATTGAAGGTTCTTGTGACTGACACTGTTACTTATACTGTAACTGGTTACAATACTCACACTGGATGTTCTAACTCAATATCTCATAAGGTAAATAAGATCAATGCTCCTAATGTGACTCTTGATATCCGTGGTCAGCAAGGCACTTATGTATGTTCTGGCAAGCAGTTTGTTGTTCAGGCTCACGGTGCATTCTCTTACTTGTGGATGAGAGGTAAGGATACATTGTCTACTCAGGATGCTTATGGTGATACAGCTAAGACTCAGACTACTTACTTCGTTGAGGGTTCTGATGCTAACGGATGTAAGAGCAATGCTTCTATTACTGTAGAGGTTCGTCCTACTCCAGTTATCTGGACTAACGGTAATAAGCCAATCTGTTTGGGTGAGTCTCTTGAACTTGAGGCTATGGGTGCTCAGAAATATAACTGGACTATGGGTGATGTTTCTGGTGACAACAATCAGTTCATGACGTCAAAGCCTAAGTATAGCACAACTATCTTCTTGACTGGTTACGATGATTATGGATGTTCGGCTTCTGAGCCAATCGAAATCACAGTGCGTGATACTCCGATGGTATTCATCGATTGCCCTAACACTTATGTTTGTGAGGGTGATATCGCAACTCTGACAGCTACTGGTGCAGTCAACTATCAGTGGACTAAGGGAGTTCAAAGTTTGAGTGATGTCGTGACTCAGATGATTTCTGAGGATCAGACAGTCTTTGAGGTTGTCGGTACTGATATCAATGGATGTACATCAACGGCAAGAAGAGTTGTTAAGATGCAGGCTGCTCCTGTTCTTACGGTGACAGGTGACAGCATAATCTGTGAGGGTGATAAGCTTTCTCTAAATGTTGCTGGTGTCGGAGCAAAGACATTCGAATGGGGTGACGGTTCTGTTGGCAACAAGTTTATTGATAAGCCTAAGCATGATACTATTTACTTCGTATCAGGAACATCACTTTATGGATGTACTTCAACTAAGTCTGTTCCAGTGATTGTAAATCCTCTTCCAAGTATCAGCATCTATGGTAATGACAATATCTGTCAGGGTGACTCTACAACTCTATATGTACTTGGTGCTAAGAGCTATGTTTGGAGTTCAGGCGATAAGACTGATACTATCACGGTAAAACCTCGTAAGAACGCAGTTTACCAGGTTACAGGTACTGATGAGAACGGATGTCAGGCTATGGAGAAAATCAATATCAATGTATTTGATATGCCTGATTTGTATGTTCAATCTTCTGCTGGTATCGTTTGTGAGGGTGATTCTGTTCAGTTGATCGCAAGAGTATCTAACGGAGAATTCGATCAGTTCTATTGGAGCTCAAAGAAGGGTATCATGGGTAATACTTACGGTGATACAATTACAGCTCATGTTATGAAGGCTGATACATTCTATGTTACTGCTAAGAATGAGGTATGTACAAACACTGCAATGGGTGTTGTCGCTACTTATCCAAATCCAACTTTGAGTTACATTGGTGATTCTATAGTATGTCAGGGTGCTCGTTTGCAGATGATTGCACAAGGTGCTTCTACTTATGAGTGGGTATTGCCTGATTCTACTGTAGTTCCTAATTCGATCCTTGCTTTCATTCCTACAGAGCCAACAGTATTGCCTATCAAGTTGATTGGTCACTCTAACTCTTGTAGTACTGAAAAGATATTCCCAGTAACTGTTAATCCATCTCCTGTAATGTCAGTTTCTATTACGGGTGGTGATGGACCTTCTGCTACTGAAGGATATGTATGTAAGGGTAGTGATTATACAGTTGTAGCGTCTGGTGCTGACTCTTATTTGTGGAGTACTGGTGATACTGTTGGAGAGATAAAGGGCACAAATCTTGTGACTCCTATGGCTTATACAGTTACTGGTTATAACTTCTACAATTGTGAGACTAAGGTTAATGTCACAGTGCCTTTGATGACATTGCCTAAGGTAAGAATCAATGCTAGCAAGACTGCTGTTTGTCCTGATCAGGGCGATACTATCAGATTCACTGCTACAGGCGCTGAGTCTTATGTATGGCATTCTTATCCACCTATCAGTGATATTGATAACAATCCTAATCTTGCGGAGATTTCCGCTGCTGTTTGGGATAGTGGTTATGTTTATGTGGCTGGTACTGATACTAACATGTGTGTCGGTTATGATTCAATCAGAATTAAGGTTCACACTCTTGAGCCAATCAAGTATGTAATCAATCCAACTTTGATTGATGAGAACTACAACACAGTAAGTATGTCAGGACGTACTCCTTCAAGCGAACTTTACAATGTTGATTGGACATGGGAGATTGGAGACGGTACTGTTTTGAACGGTAAGGCTGTTAAACATACATTCGATGTGCTTGAGGATTCATTCCTTGTTACAGTTCATGCTAGAGACTGGAACGGATGTGTTTATGATAGTACAAGTCACATCTACAAGTGGAAGGATGTATGGGCTCCAGACAAGTTTACTCCTGATGGCAACGGCTTGAATGATAAATTCCAGTTTGAGGGCGGTGATTGGATTTCTGAATTCGACTTCATCATTTACAACCGTCTTGGTGAGGTGGTATTTGAAGGTCACAGCTTGCGTGATGCTTGGGATGGAACATTCAAAGGTAAGCTTTGCTCTCCAGGCGTATACGGATGGACATGTTCATATAAGTCGACTGTAGGCTCTTACACTAAGAGTGGTGAGGAAAAAGGTAAGATTACACTAATTAGATAATGGAGGTTTTTGCAATGAGAAAGTTAAGTGTTTTATTGTTGATGGCATCATTTGCCACTACAGCTTTGGCTGACGACCCAGCTCAGGAAATGGATTACACATTGAGTGGTCATGCAACTTCTCCATTCTCTCTTAATCCATGCTATGTAGGCGAATCAAACGCCTACAGAGCTGGTCTCAACTATCGTATGCAATGGCCAAAACTTGAGAATGAGTATAGAACAATGCGTTTGACTTACGACCAGAATTTCTATAAATTGGTCAGCTCGGTTGGTGCTCATTATGTGTATGATGGTCAGGCTAAGGATTATAAGAGTCATGAAATGGGTCTTACTTATAGCCATAATATCAGAGTCACAGAAGGCCATTATGTTCGTCTTGGTTTGACAGCTGCTGTTTTCATCAAGAAAGTTGGTGAGGATGGAGCTTATGGAGACCAGTGGCAGAATGGTTCTTTGCTCGATAATTCGTTGGAGGACGACAACATGAAAGAAAAAGCGGTATTCCCTGACTTTACTTTTGGTGCTGCCTATGTTATGGAGAATATATTTAGTGCTGGTTTCGCTATTTATCATATTTCCGCTCCTAGATATGGTTTTGTTGACGATGATGCAGTCGAATTGCCACGTCGATATAATTTCCATGTCCGTTACATGCACAACCTCGAGTCTTCTGCAGGTTTGTGGGGTAACAGAGGTAAGGCCGAGAATTATATCATGGGTACTTTGAATTTCCAGCATCAAGGTGAATACAATATCGGTAGTGTTAATGTCGGTGCTTTTGTAAGCCACATGATGCTCGGTGTCGCTTATCGTCATGACTTCCGTAACATGGAGGTTGATGGTGTCAAATATGCAAAATTAAACACTGTCTCTTTCATGATAGGTGGAAGTTATAAGGGTCTTCAGGCATACTATACTTACGATCTGTTCACATCTCGTAAATCAAATGGTTCATGGTCTCATGAATTCTCTATTGTGTATGCTATGGCTCCTAAACATTATCGCTACTCTTGTCCAGTTGTTTACTGGTAATTTAGAGTATTGTGTCTGCTTTTTGTTTTCCTTGCATTTGCTTTTGGCGTAATTATTCTTTATTTTTGTACCACTTAATGAATTTTTATGAAAGATGGAAAGATAGTTGTTGGTATCACTCAAGGAGATATCAACGGTGTTGGATACGAAGTAATAATAAAAACACTAGTCGATACAAGAATCAATGATTTTTGTGTTCCTATTGTGTATGGATCTTCTAAAGTCGCAGCTTTTCATAGGAAAGCTCTTGGAATTGAAAACTTTAGCCTTAATGCAATCAATTCGCCGTTAGAGGCAAATGAGAAACGATCTAATGTTATCAATTGTATTTCAGAAGATGTTAAGGTCGAATTGGCTAAGGAATCTGAAGAGGCTGGTGATGCGGCAATCCTTGCGTTGGAACGTGCAACAGAAGATTTGAAGAATGGATTGATTGATGTTCTTGTTACCGCTCCGATCAACAAGAAGAATATTAACGCTGAAAAGTTCAACTTCCCTGGACATACTGAGTATCTTGAACAGAAATTTTCTCCCGATGACAAGGGAGTGATGTTGATGGTAAGTGATGTGCTTCGTGTGGCGATCCTTACGTCTCACTGTCCTTTGAAGAATGTTTCTTCTCTGATCACTGAAGACGCAATTGTGTCTAAACTTCAGATATTAAATAAAACTTTGATCCAAGATTTCGGCATTGTCCGTCCTCGTATCGCTGTCTTAGGTCTTAATCCGCATGCTGGTGATAACGGTACTCTTGGCCTTGAGGAACAGGAAATTATAATACCTGCTATCCGTCAGGCTAATAGTAACGGAGTGTTGGCTTTTGGCCCTTATCCAGCTGACGGTTTCTTTGGCGCTGGTAATTTCGCAAATTTCGACGCTGTCCTTGCAATGTATCATGATCAGGGACTGACTCCGTTCAAGGCTATCGCACAGGATATGGGCGTAAGTTTCACGGCTGGTCTGCCAATCATCCGTACTGCTCCTATTCATGGCACTGCTTATGATAAGGCTGGTGTAGGGGAGGTCAGAGAGGATTCGTTCCGTTCTGCTCTTTACTTGGCTTGTGATATTTTCAAGAAAAGAAATGATTATGCTGAGTTCTCAGCAAATCCTCTTCGTAAACAAATGAAGAAGGAGTCTCATCCGGAAAAAGAATAGTAGTTCGCATCATGTCTCCTGAAGAAATACAAAACATTAAGAACAGATTTGGCATCATTGGTAACGATGACCGTTTGAATCGTGCGGTTGAGGTCGCTTATAAAGTCGCTTCAACAGATCTTTCTGTTTTGGTGACTGGAGAAAGTGGAGTTGGAAAGGAGTTTTTCCCTAAAATCATCCATCAGTTTAGTGATAGAAAACATGGCCCATATATTCCGGTCAATTGTGGAGCTATTCCTGAAGGTACTGTTGATTCGGAACTTTTTGGACATGAGAAAGGCTCTTTCACAGGTGCTGTCTCTGAAAGAAAGGGATTCTTTGAAGTTGCAGACGGAGGTACAATATTCCTTGATGAGGTCGGTGAACTGCCATTGACCACACAGGTAAGATTGCTTCGTGTGCTGGAGACGGGAGAGTTCTTGCGTGTCGGTTCTTCTAAACCGATCAAGACTAATGTTCGCGTCGTCGCTGCTACAAATTTGAATATGGAAAAGGCAGTTAAGAATGGTACGTTCAGAGAGGATTTGTACTACCGTCTTAACACTATTTCTATTCAATTGCCATCTTTGAGAGATAGAGGAGAGGATGCTGCTTTCTTGTTTAGAAAATTCGCTCTTAATTTCGCAGAAAAGTATTCTACCAAACCGGTTCGCCTGACAGATGACGCTGTCAGAACATTGTTGCAATATCATTGGCCAGGCAATGTGCGTCAGTTACGTAATATTGTTGATCAGATTTCTATTCTTGAAAAAGACAATAAACTTATTTCAAGAGAGACTTTGTTGAATTATATCCCTGTAGAGGAGCATCATAATAATATGCCAATTCTTTCTCCTTCTCAAGAATCAGGAGGTCACTCTTATGCTCAGGAGAGAGAGTTTCTTTATTCTGTTTTGTTTGACTTGCAGAAACAGGTGACTAATTTGAAACATGTGATAAATGAACTCGTTTCTAAAGGTCATGTGAAGATTGATGATGTCGATTTGGAATCTGGCGAATTGAAGAAGTCTTTCGACAGCGTGATAAGTCATTCTTCGGGTCCGTCTGTCCCTGTTGTGCATGATATGCATCCTGATGTGGAAGGACCGAAGACATCGATGATCGACAAAGGTGATTCTAATATTCAGGATGTTGAGGTGATTGACGATAGCGCTTTGCGTTGGGATTCATTGCAGAAGGATGCTATTCGTCGTGCTCTGGAGAAACATGGAAATCAAAGACGTGCTGCGGCAAAAGAATTGAATATTTCTGAGCGTACGTTATATAGAAAGATTAAAGAATATGGACTTGAGTAAATTAAAATATTTTTTGATTTTAATTCTGGCGTTGTCGCTTATGCCGGCTTGCACTGTGTCTTATAGTTTTACGGGTTCTTCTCTTGATTATACCAAAGTTAAAACTATATCAATCGCTAATTTTCCGAACAGAGCGACTTTGGTTTATCCAGCTCTTGCTCCCACATTCACAGAACAACTGAAGGAGACATTCTCGTCGAAGACAAGCCTTAATCAGGTTCCTAAAAACGGAGACCTTCAAATATCAGGAGAGATTACTGGATATTCATTGTCGCCAAGCGCCATCAACGCTTCCGGATCTTCTACAATGACTCGTTTGACTGTCGTTGTTAAAGTTGTATTTGTGAATAGATCTAATTCATCTGAAAATTTTGAACGTTCTTTCAGCTCGTATCAGGAATTTTCAAATACTCAGACAATCAATCAGGTTCAGGAGGAATTGTGTGAAACTATCATAAGTGAACTTATAGATCAGATTTTCAATGCCACAGTTGCTAATTGGTAATGGCTTATGAGTGATTTTAAGGAATTCTTTGCAGACTCTAAATATGCGACTGCCGACTTCCATGATTTGGAAATGTTGACGGTGGAATATCCTTATGTCTCGTCATTCCGTTTGCTGTATCTTCAGGAGTTGAAGCGACGTGTGGATGTGCGATATTTGCAGGAATTGAAAAACTCTTCATTTTCAATTTTTGATCGACGTCTGTTATTCCAGACTCTTTCAAAAGTTGGCGGTGATAGACAGACACAGGGAATTGAGTCTGATTCCCCACTCAAAACGATTCGTGATGTGGCTCAGACACCACAGTCTGTTGATATTTTACAGGAATTGGAACAACGTCCTGATATAGATGAGAATACGGGCGATTTGATTGGCTCGGATACCCTTGCGTCTTTGATGAAAGGGGCATCTTCTTTACGAAAAGGATCTAAAATCGATCTTGGTGATTTTGCCCAGTCTTCAAAAAATAATGATTTTGAAGCTAAGGAAGACGAATCGGAACAAGTCCTGTTTCAGCCAGCAGAGGAACTTTTTTCAGAAACTTTGGCAAAAATTTATGTAAAACAACATAAATATGAGAAGGCAATTAAAACTTTTCGTAAATTGATGGATAAAAATCCAGAAAAAAGTGTTTACTTTGCAGACCAAATTGCATTTTTGGAGAAATTGATAAAAAATTTGTAACATAATATGGAATACGTAGCTATTATTATCTTTATTTTGATTATTTCAGTTTTGCTGATTTGTGTGGTTTTAGTTCAAAACTCAAAGGGTGGTGGACTTTTGTCTGGCTTTGGAGGTGCGAATCAGATTGCTGGAGTTCAGAAAACTACTGATTTTATTGAAAAAATGACTTGGTCTTTGTGGGGTGCTTTGGTTGTTTTGTCAGTGTTGGCCACTCACTTTGTAGGAAGCAAAGGTGGTGAGGCAGTAGATGAAATTGACTATCAGTCAAAAATTGAGAATACATCTGCTCCTGCTGAAAGTGCTCCATCTTTAGGTGCAGAACAAGAATAATTTTTGTGATATGATATATTTAGCCACTCCGAGTGATCGTTGAGTGGCTTTTATTTTTATATGCTTATGATAAATTTCGGAGATCAACTTGCGGCTTTTTGTGCTGCTACATTTTGGTCAGAGCTGGATGTGCCGCAGGAAAAAGAGGACTTGGTAGAAAAAGTTGCTGCTGATTTTGCTCAACAGCCTGATGTCTTCAGACGTGCGGTAGATAAACAAATAGCAAAACAGGCTCCAATGGAGGATGATGAAGTCACAAGCTATATTGCCTCTGTCGGAGAACAGGTG